>ERZ1032130.10-NODE-10-length-62448-cov-6.437693_pt1 | contig 62448 bp, 57 predicted proteins | sample MGYA00517879_ERZ1032130 | MGnify/ENA primary metagenome ERZ1032130 (study PRJEB33719, sample SAMN04262597) | wastewater metagenome | biome: rural village; feature: animal feces; material: feces | host: Bos taurus | place: El Salvador | collected 2012-01-31 ...
GGAGAAACTCCAATATATTCAGTTTTTTTATTTGGAAAATCTGGAATTGGGAAAACGGAAGTGGCGCGAGTTCTAAATGCTGCATTAGCTAAAGAGAATACATTGGCCAAAATCAACTTTCAGAATTATAGTAGCCAAGATGCACTTAATAGTTTGATAGGAAGTCCTGCCGGGTATATAGGATGCGAACATGGCGAGTTGAGTGAGAAAATATCTAAAAGTAAAGTTGGCGTATTGTTATGTGATGAATTTGAAAAAACGACACGTCCAGTATATTCTTTTTTTCTTGAGCTACTTGAGGAAGGAAAATTCACTGATTCATTAGCTAGAGAATATGATATGAAGGGGTATGTTGTTATCTTTACTTCTAATATTTTAAATGAAACAGAATATAAAAAGATAATTCCACAAGAGTTACAAACAAGATTTGATCTTGTTTGTGAGTTTGAAGCCCCTTCTCGTAATGACAAGAAGGAATTTATTGAATTACTATCGAAACGAGCAGAAGAAAAGTATCCTGAATTTGAAAAATTATTAGAAGCAGATATAGCTAAACTTAAGAATATGAATAACTATCCATATGAATCTTTACGAGAGATAAAAAAAGCGTTCAATAATCTGCTAATGGAATGTTTTTCTCAGTATGATGAAAGTATGTCTTGACATATGGAAAGGAAGGTGCCTTATGTTTCCATTAATCAACAAACGAGAGACCGGTGTTAACTTACGCAGAATCATGGACATGCGTGGAATTACGCCAAAAGATGTACAGGAATATCTTGGGCTTGGTTGTGTGCAGAGTGTGTACCGATGGTTGGATGGTGTTAACGTACCGACTGTGGATAATCTATATGCACTCAGCGAGTTGTTTCAGGTTCCGATGGATGCGCTTGTATGTGGTAATAGGGCGCCGATTGTACCGGATATTATTGTGAAGCCGCTGGATTCCAGAGAAAGAAGATTGTGTGCATATTATGAAAAAATGACCGAGAAGCGTGCGGCGTAAAATTGAATTACAGGTTCAATGACAAATCATATATCCTCCCTTAGAATAGTCTTTAGAGACAATATTTTAAGGGAGGATTTTTTGATGAGCGAAAAGATGTTAGTAACGCAGGCCTTGGATGAGCGAGACCTACTGGTCAAAAAAATTGCGGACAAGATTTCTAAGGCAACTTCTAGAGGTATTACAAGCAAATTATAATGTGGACGAGATATTGGCTCAAATTGTTCGTGTCGAAGAAAATGAAGATGAAAAACCTACCGCGCTTTTTGATATTCAAATAAGGATTAATAGTTCAACTTCTGCAGTTAATTATGAAATTGAGGATGATAATTCGCAAGAATGCATAGATTTGAAAAATGCAATTTCTGTGTGTAGTGGGGATATCAATAGATTGTTGAATAAGTTATTTTCCAATAAAATTGAGAGCTGTAGATCTGACATTCCGAGACTCAAGTCAAATGTAGAGCGGTTTGTTGAAAAAAAGAATTGTTATTGCAAAAAGAAACAATCAGAATTAGATAGGTTTATCTATAGTGATAAAATAGATATGAAGAAAATATATTGAATAGATTCGGGTTAATTTGAAGAAATGCTCAGTTGGCAATTAATTACTTTTGGTCACGATGACCAAAAGTTACGCACAACAGAATAAGTAAACATTACATATACCAGTGAGATTACAGAGTTGTAGTTACACTGGTATTTTTTATGCACTTTTGGTCATCGTGACCAAAAGTGTTTTTTTCTTTTTTAACCATTATTCGGGTTGTAGGGGAAACCTACTGTGAACGCCCTGGGCGAGAAGTTCCCGGCGTAAAGTATACAACTTTAGGCGTATCCTGCTTCTTTCGCAGTCCAATTACGTAGACAAATTCTACGTTTTTGGAATTTTAAACAGAGTCTCTGAAGCCTTGATTTTACTGGGTTTCTTTGTCCGGAGACCCTGGAAAGTGTCCAGTGACGCTGGATTCCTTTTAGAGACGTCGAACAAGTCAGTCTCATTTTTTGAGACTATTTTTCCGAGAATTTCGGAATGTGAGAAAATATCACTTATGAGAAGATACAAGAAAATATTGTTGAAGCTTAGAGTCATCAGCAGAAATGTTGGTGACTTTCTTATTTTTTTACCGGATTTTTTGTCATCAGCATTTTTTGACTCCAAGTAAGAACTGACAGGAGAAAAAAGTTGAATAAAATTATCTGAGATTTTTGCAATCAGCTTTTTTTGACCCTAAGTACTAAACAGAAGGAGGAAAAGAAAATGCAGAAACAGTGGTTAGAACATTTTTGTAAGTACAGACATATTTTTGAGTTTCTTGGCAATGAAGGTAAGGAGAAAGAGGAAATCAAAGAGTATTTGATGCAGGAGTTGGGATTACCAGAGGCTACTGCCCGGTACCAGATGACACGAGCACTGGAGGATGAAGATGGAATCGTCAAAAGTTTTGGATGGAAGTTTTATTTGGACGAGGAAAAGTTTAAGGCAGTCATAGAAGATTTGCGTTCCATCTATCCTATCAGGTTAAAGCCCTATCCATATCCGCCTAAAGAAGAGACGGAAGCGAGGGATGGATTGATTGAGCTGAAGAAAAAATATGCAGCACTTGAGCTGGAATATGATTTACTTCGTTATCGCTATCTTGATGTAAAGGCAAGCTACTATGATGCGAAGTCAAACTTAGCAGAAGCAAAAGGAGATGAAGTTGGATCATACAGATATTTTGAAAAGATGGATGAAACAATGGATCTGGTAATAGACCTGCTACGAAGATTGAAAGAAAGGGGAGTAGATGTGGATGAAGCATAGTCAGAATGTTCCTTTGTGGGAGAAGTACACTTTAACAGTAGAGGAGGCAGCGGCTTATTTCCGCATCGGAGAACACAAGCTGCGTAATCTCATCAACGAGAATAAGAACGCAGATTACCTTCTTTGAAACGGAAATCGTGTTCAAATCAAGCGTGTTAAGTTTGAAAAGTATGTAGATACATTAGAGGCCATTTAGAAAAAGGTTTCTGTCTTAAAAAAGAGCAAAATTTACTGTCTTAAATTTTGGCAGAAGGCTGAATATTGTAGAAAAAATGAGGGAGCTGTGATATATTAACACTAAGCCATGTCACAGCTCTTTGAAAGGAGAATGATTATGAGTAATGCAAAGAGACGTGACAATAAAGGAAGAGTATTGCAAATGGGCGAGTGGCAACAGGACGATGGACGTTATGTGTATCGTTACACCACACCATTTGGACAGAGAAAATCAGTATACAGTTGGCGATTGACTGCTTCGGACTCAACTCCGGCAGGAAAGCGCAAAGAGAAATCTTTGAGAGAGAAAATCAAAGATGTCGAGAAACAGATGAGACTGGAACTCTGTTGTGAAGATATTACGGTTTGCGAATTAGTAGAAAAGTATCTGATGACCAAAACCGGAGTAAAACACAGTACTCGTACAGGCTACAAATTCGTGCAAAATATCTTGTCAAAGGAACCTTTTGGACAGAGGAAGATTGCGAGTATCAAAACATCAGATGCAAAGATTTTTCTGATTAAAATGCAGGAAGAAGGTAGAGGATATAGCACAATTCATACAGTGCGTGGAGTTCTCCGTCCAGCATTTCAGATGGCGGCAGATGATGATATGATTATCAAGAATCCATTTCAGTTTGAACTTCACACAGTTGTTGTGAATGATAGTGTCAAAAGGGATGCACTCACAAGAGAACAGGAGAGAAAGTTTCTGCAGTTTATTGCGGAGGACGCACATTATAAGAGATATTATGATGCGTTTTATATTTTGTTCAAGACAGGGCTTCGTATCAGTGAGTTTTGTGGCTTGACGATTAGAGACATTGATTTTAGAAAGAAAGTTATCAAGGTTAATCATCAACTACAGCGCACAAGCGAAATGATGTATATTTGTGAGACAACCAAGACGGATAATGGAGTTCGTGATGTACCGATGACACCGGACGTGGTGGATGCATTCAAGCGTATTATCAAGAATCGTCCAAAGCCAAAGATTGAGCCAATTGTAGACGGATATTTAGGATTTCTCTTCTTAGATAAGAACGGAAAACCAAGGGTGGCTTTACATTGGGAGAAGTACTTCCAACTCTCTGTAAGAAAGTACAATAGCATTTATAAGGTACAGTTGCCGAAGATTACACCGCATGTGTGCAGACATACGTTTTGTACAAATATGGCAAAATCCGGCATGAATCCAAAGGTATTGCAGTATATCATGGGGCACGGTGATATCTCCGTAACACTTGATACATATACGCATATCAAGTCAGAGGATGCGATTGCAGAGATGGAAAGACTCGATTTACTGATGGAAAAAGAGGCTTAAAAGAACGAGCGTTTTGACTCGGCAAATGACAGTTTTGATGTGTTAGTTTGCCACGGAACGTCCAATAAAGCCAGTGTTTATGCAGGTTCGTGAAAATTTAAGACAGTCGAAATTGCTGTCTTAAATTTTTGAAAATAAGCCAATTTTTAAGACAATCACCCGAGAAAATATGCTCTATTTTGAGAAGAAATGACAGAGTATCAAAAAATTGAAAAACTCCACAAACCCAGTATTTACGGGCATTTGAAAGGATTTGAGAACTTATGAAAGAACATATAAAAGTGCTATTTATCTGCCACGGCAATATTTGCCGTTCACCAATGGCAGAGTTCGTGATGAAGAAATTAGTTAGTGATGCCGGTCTTTCGGACCGCATCTATATAGAGTCCGCGGCCACCAGTACGGAAGAACTGGGGAACAGCGTTTATCCGCCGGCCAGAAAGAAACTGGCTTCCGTTGGCATAAACTGTGACGGCAAGACCGCACGCCAGATGAGAAAAGACGACTATGCAAAGTTTGATTATCTCATTGGTATGGATTCTGCCAACATCCGCAATATGCACCGAATTGCCGGTGGTGACCCGGATGGAAAAATCCATAAATTGATGACTTTTGCGGGTAGTGACAAGGACGTGGCTGACCCGTGGTATACAAGAAATTTTGATATTACATATGAAGATGTGTTAGAAGGTTGCACCGCTCTTTTAGAGCAGTTGTCCATCTAAAAAGGAGCCACAAATGAAAAAAGTAAGCCAAACCAATCAGACTGGGGCAGGGCAAACAACACTCCAAGCTTCATCGCCCAAAACTGAGGTTTCATCGCCTCAAACTGAGACTTCACACCTCCGCACTTTTGCCCCAATTTTCGTCATTTTGGCAGCGATTTTCTGGGGCATTTTGGTTGTTTTTGTAAGAGCCTTTGGACAAGCGGAATTTAAGGCGATGGAAATAGTGACTTTGCGTGTGTACTCAAGTGCCATATTTTCGTGGATATTTCTAATGATATTTGGCCAAATAAGTCAGCGGAGCGCGACGTCAAAAGCCAAAGCAAATACTACACCCACAGCTCAAACTACAAGAAAAACCACAAGCACCACAACAAGAAAAACCACAACCACCACAACAAGAAAAACCACAACCACCCAAACCGCAACCACAAAAACCACACCCCCACAAGCTCGTCCCCGCACTTTCCATCTCCGTGACAGCTGGTGTTTCATTGGCACGGGACTTGTCAGTATCGTGTTTTTCAGTTATTGCTATTTCTGGAATGTGGAAGTAAGTTCGGCAGCAGTGGCGGCGATTCTGATGTATACGTCACCAATATTTGTGACACTGCTGTCAGTGATATTCTTTAAAGAAAAGATTACCAAAGCCAAACTCGTAGCGCTAGTCCTTGCCATCATAGGCTGTGCTCTGGTGAGTGGCATAGCAGGAGGCATCGGCAGCACAACTCCGCTTGGAATTGCGTTAGGACTTGGTTCGGGAATTGGTTATGCATTATACAGTATTTTCGGAAGATTCGCGCTGGATAAGGGGTATTCGCCTTTTATGGTGACGGCAATGACATTTACTTTTGCCTGTGTGGGAGTACTTCCATTCATTGATATAGCACGACTTGCCACAAGACTTGTGAATGAACCAAAATATATATTGTTAGCCCTTTTAATGGGACTTATTGGCAGTTGTACACCATTTGCCCTATACACTGTGGGACTTCGCTATATGGAGGCAAGTAAGGCGGCGATTCTGGCTACACTTGAACCGATTGTGACAGCTCTCGTAGGGACCTTTCTATACAAAGAGCCAATTGACCTGTTTATTATCACAGGCATTGCCATGGTTCTAGTAGCCGGTATCTTATGCTCGCGTTCCTCAAAATAGCAGAGTTGCTCAATATTTCGCTAATGCTCAAATAAACTGAAAATATATTTAAATTGTGAATAACAATAAAAAATCGGAGATTTCTCACGTAAGTGATTTTTCTCCGATTTTTTTGTTGTTATTTAGAGATTTATTTATTTTGCAATGCCTTTCTATGTGCATGTATATCCTTCCACGTACCATAGTGGAACAAAATCAGCAGTGGGAATAACTCCAGTCGTCCCGCCAGCATATCGAATATCAGCACAAATTTTGAAAAATTGCTAAAGAAGCCAAAGTTTTGTGTCGGACCGACCATTTCAAAGCCCGGACCGATATTATTGATGGTTGCGGCTACAGCTGTGAAGTTTGTGACCAAATCATGTCCCTCAAAAGAGATGGCAAATACCGATACCACAAACAAAATAATAAATGTAATCAAGTACACGTTGGTAGCACGTACAACTTCGTGTTCTACTTCTTTTCCCTCAAACTTAATTTTTTTAATGCTCTTTGGGTGAATGTAAGAGTTACATTCCTTGAACACGGATTTTACCATAATCATTACTCGTGAAACCTTGATACCGCCACCGGTACTGCCTGCGCAGGCACCGATAAACATAAGCAGAGCCAGAATCGTTTTTGCTGTGCCTGACCACTGGTTAAAGTCTGCGGTTGCAAAACCGGTTGTCGTAATAATGGAAGCTACCTGGAAAGATGCATCTGTCAAAGCCTTAAATGCACTTTGCGATGTTTCTAAAATATTTACAAAAATAATACCGATTGAACCAATAATAATCAAAAAGTAATAGCGGACTTCTTCCATAAAGAAGTTCTTTTTTATTTTGCTGAACAACAAAATATAGTACGCGTTAAAGTTAACGCCAAACAAAATCATAAAAATGGTAGTCACCCATTGTAAATAAGGTGAGTAACTCGTAAAGCTGTCATTTTTTATGCCAAAGCCACCGGTTCCGGCAGTTGCAAAAGCGGTGTTTATTGCCTCAAAAAGTGGCATATCGCCGATGCATAAAAGAATCATCTGAAGAATTGTCATTCCCAAATAAATCAGATATAAAATGCGGGCTGTATGTCGGATTTTCGGAACCAGTTTACCAACGGAAGGTCCCGGGCTTTCTGCACGCATCAGGTTCATATGGGAACCGCCGCTCATCGGCACGACTGCAAGTAAAAATACCAGTACACCCATACCGCCAATCCAGTGAGTGAAGCTTCGCCAAAGCATTGTACAGTGTGTAAGAGCTTCTACGTCGCTGAGGATACTTGCACCGGTTGTGGTAAAGCCGGACACGGTTTCAAATAGTGCATCTAAAAACGAAGGAATTTCACCGGTTATGAAAAACGGCAGCGCTCCGATAAAACTGAGCAAAAGCCAGCTAAGTGCCGTTGCTACGCAGCCTTCTTTTAAATAAAAGACGTTTTCCTTGGGTTTTCTGAGCGTCATAAGCCAGCCAAGCAGAGCAGCTATTATGGCAACTGCAAAATAGATAAACCCTTCTTCTTCTTTGTAAATGATTGCCGTTAAGCAGGGGAGTAACATAAACGCGGCTTCGATTTTTAATACATAGCCGAGTATATAAAGAATCATCGAAAAATTCATAATTTCCTCCTACTCCAAAATATCCATTATGTCATTGAAGCCGGTGTGGGTTGTTACAATCATTACAGTGTCGCCCACTTTTATTGCATCCTGACCACTTGGAATAATGATGGAACCGTTACGGTTGATAAATGTAATCAGAAGATTCTTTTTCAGGGACAATTCCATAAGTGGCGTGTTTGTCACTTTGGATTCGCTTCTTACACGGAATTCAATGGCTTCCACTCTGGAATCAAACAGGTGATACAGAGTTTCAATGTTACTGCCGAGCGAGTTTTTCTTCGCGCGGGCATAAGCAATAATCGCTTCCGACGTAATGTAACGTGGATAAATAACGCTTCCCAAATCCAGATTGTTAATAACATCTTTAAAAGTAATATGGTTAATCTTGGTAACAACTTTTGCATTAGAAACCTGTCTTGCAAAAAGAGTCAGCATAATATTTTCTTCATCAATTCCCGTAAGCGGTACAAAAGACTCGGCACTCTGGATGCCTTCTTCTTTTAAAAGTTCTTCGTCTGTACCGTCACCGTTAATGATAATGGCTTTCGGAAGTAAAAGACTCAGTTCCTCGCATCTTGCCCTGTCTTTTTCGATTATTTTTACGGAAACACCGGAATGAATCAGTCTGTCAGCTAAGTACTGGGCACTGGTTCCGCCGCCGATAATCATAGTGTTTTTAACCTGTCTTGTGTTAAAACCGAGGGCATTCAAAAACTGTTTTGCCACCTTTCGGTTTGCAACATAGCTGATGATATCGCCTTCTTCCAGTACAAAGTTACCGGAAGGAATGTGCACTTCGCCGTCACGTTCTACGGCACAAATCAGCACCTTATGCGAAATGGCTTTCCCCAGCTGTGAAATCGGAAGGTTCGCAAGGATGTTCCCCTCCGGAATTTTAAATTTAATCATTTCAGCCTGACCATGTGCGAAGGAGTTCACTTCCAGTGTGGTCGGTAAATATAAAATACGGGCTACCTCCTTTGCGGATTCCAAATCCGGGTTAATAATCATTGTAAGCCCCAGTTTTTCTCGTAAGTATCCTACTTCTTTACTGTAGTCAGGTGTTCTGACTCTGGCAATTGCGGAGCAGTTGCTGACACGTTTTGCCACAGTACAACAGAGGAGATTTAGTTCGTCGGATTCCGTTACGGCGATAAAAAGGTCACAGTTTTCAATGCCGGCTTCCATCTGTACACTGTAGCTGGCACCGTTTCCCACAACGCCCATTACGTCGTAAAGACCGCTCATAGCCTGAACAGCTGTTGGATTTTTGTCGATAATGGTGATGTCGTTACCTTCTTTACTGAGTTGTTCCACCAGTGTTCCGCCAACCTTACCGATACCAACAATAATAATGTTTAAGTGATGCTTTTTTTCTGCTTTTTTTTGAAACATTTTACACCTCACATATATGATTATTTATAGAATAACCGGGTTATTCGAAAAAATAATCTTTGCCATTTAATATATCACTTATTACCCAAAATGAATAGTCATAAAACAAAAATTCCTTGTCCTCAAAGCAAAAGAAAAATTGTGGAAAATCATAGGTGTGTTATAATAGCGTATATGGAGTCGGAGATAGGAAAATGAAAAAAACTCTATATGGCAGTTGGATGAAACGGAAAACCGGATATTATGGCATTGCACTTTTATGCACCGATTTATATGCTGCTTACAATGTGCGACAGACAGCCGGAACGGGTATGAAATCAGCAGTGAAAAAGAACGCATCAAAAAAGATATGCAGAAAATGGAAAAGAGTATTCAAAAGAAAAAGAGTATTGGAAAGAACAGGGATGGCTTGATAAAAAGCGTCCATGGAAGTAGGAGGTATTATGACACAGGATTTATGTATTAAAACGGATGAAGGAATTTTAAATATTCGCGTCGGTGCAATTATTATGAAGGATGGAAAATTTCTGATGGCAGGAAACGACAGGTTTGACCATCTGTACTCCGTGGGTGGAAGAGTTCATTTTGGCGAGACAGCGGAAGAAGCTGTAGTCCGCGAGGTTTATGAAGAAACCGGTGTAAAAATGGAAATAGACAGGCTTGGTTTCGTGCACGAAAACTTTTTTCCGGGAGATTCTGTAGTGAAAAAGGGGAATATTGTACACGAGATTTCTTTCTTTTTCTATATGAAGGTACCGAAGAACTTTGAACCAAAATGTTATAGTTTCACAGAGGATGGAAATCCGGAATTTTTAAAGTGGATTACAGCATCAGAACCTCAGACATTTTATCCGGAATTTTTCCGTACGGAGCTTTTGAATCCATCTGAAGATGTGAAACATTTTGTGACAAGAGATGTGTAGAGAATAACTGTCATAACACCCTAAAATCATTCATACAATGTAAAAATGATTCTTGGGGGTTTTCCTTTGAAAGATTATATTGAAGAAAGAGCAATTAATATTGCCACGTATATTATCGAGAATAACGCTACGGTCAGGCAGACTGCGAAGAAGTTTGGCGTCAGTAAATCGACGGTACATAAGGACGTAACCGACAGGCTTATGCAGGTAAATCCGCATCTTGCAGGGGAGGCAAGAAAGGTTCTTGATGTCAACAAATCGGAAAGACATATACGTGGCGGTATGGCAACAAAAGAAAAATATCTGAAAAATGGAAGTGCAGAATAAGGCGGAAGGGTAAATCTTTGGGTTTACCCTTTATTTTTTACAGCTATAATTAGAATGAATTTCTTTGGGGGATTACAACTTTCCTATGCTTTTCTTGAACAAAACCATATATTGAAGTATAATAAAAGGTAATGTTTAAAGGAGGATACGCACAATGTTTTTAATCGTGCTTGGAAGTATTTTACTTGTATTAGTGTTGGCAGTCCTGATAGGCGCCTTTATCGTATATAGAATGGTATTCGGAAGGGATGACAAGCGGATTGGACCGCCCGAGGAATTCCCGGATACCGAATTTTACACACCATATGCCGAAGAAATGACGAGGAATATCAAAGCATTTCTGGACATCCCCTATGAGGATGTTTATACCACTTCGTTTGATGGTTTAAAGCTCCATGGAAAGTTCTATGAGGGCCAAAAAGACAAACCCGTTATTATTTTTTTCCACGGCTACAGAGCCAACGCCACGCGAGACGGCAGCGGGATTCATACTCTTGGCACGGTAAGGGGACTGAATATTTTGGTAGTAACCCAGCGAGGACACAACCAAAGCGAAGGCAAGACAATTACTTTTGGTATTTACGAAAGCAAGGACTGCCTTAGCTGGATTGATTATGTGAAGGAACGCTTTGGAGAAAACAAAAAAGTCATTCTCTGGGGTATTTCCATGGGAGCTGCCATAGTTATGACTGCGGCGGGAAGAGAATTGCCGGAAAACGTTCTTGGTATCGGTGCGGACTGTGGTTATTCGTCAGCAAAGGATATATTGAAAACGGTCATTAAAGGTATGAAACTCCCTGTGGGACCTTCCTATTGGTTAGTGAAATTAGGCGGTAAAATCTATGGTGGTTTCGATGTGGAAGAAACATCGCCTGTGGAGGCATTGAAAAAATCCAAGGTGCCCATCCTCTTTATTCACGGCGTGGACGATGATTTTGTGCCTTGCGATATGACGCACCAAAATTATGAAGCCTGCGTGTCGGACAAGAGTCTTGTGCTTGTGGAGAAAGCGGGTCACGGTATGAGCTATTACGTGGATATGAAAAAAGTAGAAGAAGGCGTGTATGCCTTTTTGGATAAAATAATGAAGGAAGTTTAGAAAATGAAAGCAGTGTTATTTGATTTGGACGGTACCCTGTTGCCAATGGATCAGGACCAATTTATCGGAGCATATTTTACAGAACTTGCGAAAGTGGTCTGCGATGAAAAAATTGAACCGGAAATCTTAAAAAATATGATTTGGGCAAGTACCAAAGCCATGATAAAAAATGATGGAACAAAAACAAACAAAGATGCATTTTGGGAAAGTTTTAGAGAAGTAATCGGAGATGATTGTGAACGTATCAAGCCTCTTTGTGACGGTTTTTACACAACAAAGTTCCACAATGTAAAAGCGGTGACAAAAGAGAATCCGCTGGCAAAAAAGGCAGTACAACTGGCAGGAGAAAAGGATAGAAAAGTAGTGCTTTCCACAAATCCGCTTTTCCCTATGGACGGACAGAAAACAAGAATCAGTTGGATTGGTCTTACGGAGGATGATTTTGAATTTATCACATCCTACGAAACGGACAGCTATTGCAAGCCGAATCCACAGTATTTTGTATCTATCTGTGAACGTCTTGGAGTAAAGCCGGAAGAGTGTCTTGTGGTAGGAAATGATGAAAGAGAAGATATGTACGCAGCTTCCTCCATTGGTATGAACTGCTTTTTAGTGACAGACTGTATGATTGCATGCGAAGAACATCCTTGGAATGGGGAAAGAGGAAGTTTTGAAGATTTAATTAAAAAATTGGAAAATCTATAATAGAATCGAAATGCCGGCTGATAAGATAATTATGCAGTCGGTAGCAGTGCAATGAAGTTATTGGAAATATGATGGGCTTTACGGGCATTGCAAACTATTATTATGGTCCGAATCTTCACAAGTTTTCTTCCGTGGATGACATTATTGATGTAGAAGCCAAGGGTTACTACAAGGAACTTTTGGAAAAAGGGAAAACCAAGGAAGAGGCTTGGGTAAAAAGGTGAGAAAAGCTTATCAGGTTGACAAGGGCTTTGAACTTGTCTTTGATAGCGGAAGATTTGAAGCAAAGCAACGTTTGAATTCTTATGAAACGAGAAATTTGGGTAAGATAGATATAAAGGAGACAAATTATGGTAAAACACATTATTTTATGGCAGTTAAAGGATGAGCTTGCAGGCGCAGAAAAAGACGCTGTCAAAAAAGGAATTAAAGAAGGTCTTGAAAGCTTACAGGGCATTATTCCGGGATTAACAGAAATCAAGGTTTATACAGAGGGACTTGCATCTTCCAACGCAGATGTGATGCTGGATTCCACTTTTGACAGCGAGGATGCATTAAAAGGATATGCCATCCATCCGGAACATGTTAAAGTAGCAGATGAAAAAGTAAGACCATTTACAAAGACACGTTCTTGTATGGATTTTGAGGTGTAAGATGTTTAAAAAGACAGATGCAAATCATACCGCGTATTTTGATGTGCTCAGAATTATAGCGTGCGTTCTGGTTGTTTTTATCCATGTGTCGGCAAGCTTTGTGTATCAATGCGAAGTGGGTACGGTTGACTGGTATTTTGCCAATTTTTACAACAATGCCAAGATGTACGGCGTATCCGTTTTCTTTATGATTAGTGGAGCACTGTTATTAAATAAAGACTACGATTTGACGTTCAAAAAGCTCTTTACGAAAAAGATATTTAAGTTGGCGGTTCTTTTCATCGTATGGTCCACCATTTACAACTTTACGGCGATGTTCCGACCGGAATATGCGGACGTGAACAAGCTGGTGATTATGGCGGAATCGTTTATCAATGCTTTTGCCAACTATGGACCATATCATGTGTGGTTTTTGCTGACGCTGGCTATGTTGTATGTATTGTCTCCAATATTAAAAGAGGCTTTTCGTAAAAAAGAAATTTGCAGATACTTTTTAATTTTGTTCACCTTTTGCGGAGCCATTGTACCCACAATCCGCTCTTTTGATTGGATTTTAGAGGGGGCTTTGAACCGTTATCAAGTGATTTATGATGCAACTATGTTGACGGGACATATCGGATATTTTGTACTGGGTCATTATCTTCATAATCATACGGAAGCAGCCCTTTCCAAAAGGAAAAAAATTGCACTTTGTATTATGCTTGTCTTAGCAACGGCGGCAAGTGTGGTGATTAATTTTGCGACATCACTGAAGGCGGGAATCTTTACGGATGTACTGGGTTCACCGTTGGATATTTTCTCATTCGTGGGAAATTATGCGCTTTTCCTGTTGGTGAGAGATAAGATGAAAAATGTCGGTGGAAGTGGCAAGGTATTGAAGCTGCTTTCCGGTTTGACACTGGGTATTTATTTACTGCATCCGATGATATTGGAAGTGGCGGAGAAACTTGGATTGCTGTCATTGACGATAAGTGCCGCGGTTTTAATACCGATATGTGTTTTCATTGTATGTTTGATATCAGCCGTGATTACGTGGATATTGAAAAAGATACCGGTTGTAAACAGGTGGCTGGTTTAAAGAAAAAAGTTGGAGGAGTCTTCTATGGGATACGAACGAATTTTTCATTTTAAAGGAACTTGGAGAAATTATCAGGCAAGAGTGTTACAAAATGCCGGAAGATATTTAAGAGATGGTAAAGTGCATATTGTGGCAGCTCCGGGAAGTGGAAAAACGACACTCGGCATTGAACTGATGAACCGTATCGGAAGACCGGCGCTTGTGTTTGCACCGACCATTACGATTCGTGAACAGTGGGTGGCAAGAATTTCGGAAGCCTTCTTAAAGGAAGGGTTAAATGCCTCAGATTATTTGTCTCAGGATTTAAAGGATTTAAGACTGATTACGATTTCAACCTATCAGTCTTTACATAGTGCTATGAACCGCTATAAAGGAAAAGAAGTGGAAAAGGCGGATGACACCGATGATAAGTCACCGGATACGGAGCAGGAAGTAGACTACTCTGACTATGATTTGGTGGCAGAGGTGAAAAGAAATCATATTGGTGTATTGTGTCTGGATGAATGCCATCACTTGCGAAGTGAATGGTGGAAAGCACTGGAAAATTTCAAGAGCCAGTGTGGAAATCTCCAGGTCATTGCGCTTACCGCCACACCGCCATATGACTCAAACAAAACCATGTGGGAACGTTATATGAGTATGTGCGGGGAAATTGATGAAGAAATTACGATTCCTGAACTGGTAAAAGAAGGCAGTCTTTGTCCGCATCAGGATTTTGTATACTTTAACTATCCGACAAAAGAAGAACAGGCGGAAGTAGCCAAGTTTAAAGAACGGGCTGCGGATATGATAAATAAGCTCATTGGGGATCAGCAGTTTCGGAGCATTATTTTAAGCCATCCTTCTATGCAGGGAATTACCACAAGAGACGATGAACTTTTAGAAGACCCTGCGTATCTGTCATCTATTTTGATTTTTGTGGCAGCCTGTGGTATGACACCACCAAACCGTCTTATGCGTTTACTTGGTGTGAATCAGTTGCCGCGTCTGTCGCCTGAATGGATGGAAAAACTGTTACAGGGTGTTTTATATACAGACACGGAAAATTACAACATTACGGAAGAACAGGTAGAACACTACAAAGGCGCCTTAAAAGTACGAGGCCTTTTGGAGAAAAATAAAATTGTTATGGTAGCAACGGACAATATCAATAAGATGTTGACCCGTTCTGTTGGAAAATGCGACAGTATCAAAAAAATCGTAGCCCACGAATATGCGGCTATGGGAAAAGAATTACGTCTTTTGGTACTGGCCGACTATATCAAAAAAGAATATGTAAAATGTATCGGAGATGCAAATGCAGATGTGAAGGCACTTGGTGTTATTCCGTTTTTTGAAATGTTAAGACGGGAACACGCGGCCTTAAAATCCAGGCTACGCCTTGGTGTACTTTGCGGAACCATTGTGATTATTCCGGCGGAAGCCAAAGAAGCTCTTTTAAAAGAAATCGAAGGCATTGGAGAAGTTACCTTCCGTCCGGTGGGACAGATTGGGGATACTGACTATGTGGAAGTGGACGCGGTTGGTAATGCACACTTTTTAACGGGAGCTGTCACCAATCTTTTCACAAACGGTCATATGCAGGTGCTTATCGGAACGAAATCGCTTCTTGGAGAAGGCTGGGACTCGCCGTGTATTAACTCACTGATTTTGGCAAGCTTTGTAGGTTCCTTTATGCTGAGTAACCAGATGCGTGGACGTGCTATCCGTGTGTTTAAGCAGAATCCGGACAAATGCAGTAATATCTGGCATTTGGTTTGTTTAAATCCTGCAAATATCAAACAGCAGAATAATAACAAAGAAGAAATTAGTGAAGATTTTGCCCTTTTAGAGCGTAGAATGGAAAACTTCTTAGGACTTCATTATACGGAAAATATTATTGAAAGCGGTATCGGAAGATTATCGATTATTAAAGAACCTTATAATGAAGCAAATGTGAATGCGATGAATCAGCAGATGCTGGAGCTTTCAGGACACAGGGATACCTTAAAACAAAGATGGCAGAATGCCCTTGTTATGAACAAACAGATGGGTATTGTGGAAGAAGCGGAAGTGAAAAAAGAAGCCGTTACCAATGTGGTATTCAAAGATTCTGTCAGAAAAGCCATTATTTTTGGTGTGGCAGCAGTGGGAGCGGGCGTTTTGGGTCTTCTTGCCGTAGGTGGCGGTATCGGTGCGTTCTGTTTTGGAGCAGTAGCCCTTGGTTGCGGAATCAAGGCACTTACTTCTTTCCCGAAGCTTTTGTCTCAGGCAACACCGCTTAAGAGACTTAGAATGTTTGGCAAAGGCATTGTAAGAGCAATGAAAGAAAAGGGACTTTTGGAAGATACCAATGCGTACGTGGAAACAGAGCAGTTGTCGAATGGAAACCAGTCCATTTATTTGGCCAGTGTAAGCGGCAAGGATAAACAGCTTTTTGCCCAGTGTATCAAACAAATGATGGGGGAAGTGGACAACCAGAGATATTTGCTTGTGAACCGTAAAAACCGCAATGCACTGGACGGATTTTATTGTGTACCGGACTGTTTTGCAACCAATAAAAACGACGCAGAACTGTTTGCAAAATGTATTAAGAAAGTAGTAGACAGATATGACCTTGTTTACACGAGAAATGAAGTGGGCAGAAAGATTTTACTGGAGGGCAGAACGAAAGCTCTTGCCAACAAAGAGGCCCGTTGCGTAAGCCGTAAGAAGGTAAAAGGTGCGTTAGAATAAACGCTTGGAAAGATAAATTATGAAAGAGAAAAACTATCAGTTAGAGGTCTTAAGGGTTATATCCTGTATCAATGTAGTCCTCATTCACGTATGTAATTTATATAGCAGAAGCTTTGGCAGCATCACAGACGGAGAATATGTTTTTTCTGTGGTTTTCAATGCTATGGCAAGAACCAGTGTGCCTATCTTTTTTATGATTAGTGGTGCTACCAGTCTTGGCAGTCACTATGACTTTAAAAAGTATGCAAAAAAGGTTGTGAATATGGCAGCGGTGTTGCTTGCGGCAAGTGTATTATACCGTATTTGGAATATTGTCTATTTTGACAGAGCCTACGACTATCACGATATTTTTAAGACGCCCACAAAGCTTCATTTGTGGTACTTGTATGCGTACCTTGGCATAATGATTATGTTGCCGTTTTTGCAGAGGATGTTCCGGAATCTGGAGAAAAAATATGAGATACTTTTCGTGGTTATTTGGTTTGTTTTCGTTGTGGCCTACAGGGTACTGGACAGACTGAATATGGATATCGGCTATCCGCTTCCAATTATCGGAAGTACCTATTATGTGGGATATTTTGTCCTTGGACATCTGATTTGTAAATACTTAAAAGAAATCAAACTATCGAGGATATGGCTCTATGTGATTCGTTATGGAAGTCTTTTGACTACAGTATTTCTTATGTGTTATGGAAGCTTTTCAAGGGGCAAACATTACGACTGGTACTGGCAGTACAGAGCCTTGTTTATCGCATTCCAGTCGATTTCAATGTTTATTTTGATTGCAAGTGCTGTTCCGAAGAAACGTACCGTTTTCGGTAGGGATTTGGTGGCGGATATTGCGCGCCTTAGTTTTATGATATACCTGATTCATCCGTTTTTCTTAGATATTATAAAAACGGAGCTTGACTATACAAAATGGTCAGCCTATGTGGCAATTCCGGTGGGTGCACTTATGACCTTCATATGTGCACTGATTGCGGCGGCTGTGATTGCTTTTGTAAAAGGAAAATGTTTAGCCATTATAAATAATGCTAATAAAAGAAAGAATGAGAACTAAATGAGCACGACAATTTTTGCTATGACCCACAAAAAGTTTATACCGCCTGCGGACAAAATGTATGTCCCTCTTCACGTAGGAAGAGAGGGGAAAGCAGACCTTGGTTATCTTTCGGACAATACGGGGGAGCATATTTCTGCTAAAAATCAGTATTACAGTGAACTTACGGGTATGTACTGGGTTTGGAAAAATTATCACGGCAGTGATAACGTGGGAATCTGCCATTACAGGCGATTCCTTACAAACGATGCCGGAAGACTTTTTACAGAGGCGGAAATTGAAAGTCTCTTAACAAGATATGATTTGATTACTACCAAAACACTGACTATGCGTTATCCGTATTATGACGGATTTTCCCATAATCATAACCTCAGGGATTTAGAGGTGGCATTGGAAATTATCAAAGAAATGTACCCGGATTATTATGATACCTTAAAGGATATGGTGCATAAACGGAACACTTGGTTTGGTAATATTATGATTTGTAAAAAGAAACTCTATGATGAATATTGCAGTTGGCTTTTTCCGATTTTTTTTGAGATGGAAAAGCGGATTGATGTGGAAAGTTATGACGATTACCACAAAAGGGTATATGGCTTTATCTCCGAGTTTCTGCTCTATGTGTGGGCAACGGTAAAAAAAATCAAGGTGTACCAGTGTAAGGTTGGTATGCTCGGTGAAAAGGCGGAAACCAAAGAATTAAAGACTGCTCTTGCCGGTTTTTTTGCAAAGAAGGATATAGAGGGTGCAAAGCAGTTCATTTTAAATGCCCTCAAAAAACGTCCCGATGTTTTGATGGAAGCATCGGATTTGGACGGGGAATTAAAGCTTGCAATGCAGGTAATTACCACCTGTGAAAATGAATATAAGTCCTTCGGCGGATGCATACTGGATAAGGAGAAGGATTTTGATAAACTGATAGCTTTTTTCAGACGACTGAATGAAGCTGTGGAACATATCCGTTGTGACATAAGGGCGGCGGAAGATGAAAGATTGCTGAAAGAAAAGGTGATTGCAGATTTGCCATTGTCGGATATTGCAATCGAAATATCCATTCTGCTGATGTGCTCAGAGGATAACTCGGTAGAACGGGTGAAGGAAATCGTAAAAGGAATTTTGTATGGAGTTTAAAAAGTTAGAATTTAGTGATTTGGAACTGATACGCGGTTATTATCAGAAATATGCCAATAAGACCTGTGACAGAACCATCGGCGGCAGCTTTATGTGGCGTGATTATTTTCACACTATGTATGCTCTGGTGGATGACACGCTTGTTATGAAGTGCTTAAAGGATGGGGAAACGGTGTTTTGTTTTCCTATGGGAGATAAGGTCGATGAGGCACTTTCGGAAATTGAAAACTATTGTGAAAGGGAAGGTTTGTCGCCGGAATTCGTTTCTCTTTCCGCATCGGAAATGGAATATTTAAAGGAACGTTATCAGGATGCGACCATTGTAGAAAACAGAGACTGGTCCGACTATTTATATCTTACAACAGACCACGCCAATTTTTCGGGAAGAAAATTTACCACCCAGAGAAATCATATTAACAAGTTTTTGAAAAACTATGAAAACTGGGAGTTTAAAAAGATAGATGAAAGCACTTTACCGGATGTGAAGGAGTTTTATAAAGATTATGAGACCCGTTTTGCAAAGTCCGATGCGACAGCCGTAGAAGAGCAGGAAAAAACCAATGAGGTTCTGGATAAATATGATGCCTATGGTTTTGTCGGATATGCTCTATATATTGAGCATAAGGTGGTTGGTTTTGCCATTGGAGAGATTATCGGTGATGTGATGTTTATTCACGTGGAAAAGGCGGACAAGTCTATGGACGGCGTGAATACGATGCTTGTTATGCAGTTCGCAAAAGCATTTGAAGGAGTCGTAACTTACCTGAACAGGGAAGAAGACGTAGGGGATATGGGGCTTCGTTATTCCAAGACAAAATATCGTCCCATTGATATGGTATACAAATACGAGGTGAATTTCAAAAGAGTGGAAATCCTCGAGAATCCAATGGAAAGTAAACCGTTATATGAAGCGAGCTTTGAAGATACGGAGAGCTTTGTAAATCATTATTATGAAAATATGGCAATCCATAATCAAATTCTTGTTTTAAAGGTAAAAGGGCAGATTGCGTCGATGCTTCATATTGTGCCGAAGCACTTTGAAAACTATAAGGAAGTCGATTACTATTATGCCATTGCCACGGACAAAAAACACCGGAACAAAGGCTATATGGCAAGACTTTTAAGAAAGGCTATGAAGCTTTCATACCGTAACGGGAAAGGTCTTGTATATCTTGTACCTGCCATAAGCGGACTGTATGAAAAATTTGGTTTTGGCTCCTTTGGAGTCAGATATTCGCTTCTTACCATTTCGCAGAAAAGAAGTGAATATGAGACGGAAAAATATACCGAATACAGTGCGGAGCTTGTGAACAGATTACGGGATGTGTTTGTAAAGAAAATTGCACCGTGCTTTGAAGACTATATTGTGCGCGATGAAACCTATTATGAGCCATTATTAAAGGGGCTGTTTGCAGAAAACGGACAGGTGGAAATTTTGTCAAAAGACGGCGAGGCGACCGGGTATATTTTGGAAAGTGACATAGGTATATGGGAAGTGGCACTTCCTGAACTGACTACAAAGAACTATGCACTTGCCCGTATTGTCAATGTGGAGAAATTGGATTTTGATGCGTCAAAACTGGAAGAAGGCTATTACCGGATTGAGGATGCATTCCTGCCGGAAAATCAGGGGCTATTTTATTTTAAAGAAGGCAGCTTTGTCAGTGCTACAAACGAGAATGTTATGAAGCTGGGGCTGACGGAGGCAGACAGAGGACATACACGCATCCTTGATATATCGGAATTGATTTTATATTTAAAATATGAGAAAGTATATATATCGGATGAAATATAATTTTTAAGAGGGTATGTGAAATACTTGGAGGGTAAAATATGACTTATAATGAGGCAGTAAGTAAACTTGAGGTGTGTGGGCAAAAGCATCTTTTAGAATATTATGAAGAACTGTCAGAGTCGGAAAAAGAGGAACTTTTAGAACAGATTGAACTGACGGATTTTTCGGTAATTGAACAGGGAAAAAATGGGGAAGCAGCCAAAAAGGGTGTGATTTCCCCACTTGTATCTTTGGAGCTGGATGCGATAAATGAAAACAAAGCCCGTTATATGGAATTGGGTATGAAAGCCATCAAAGCAGGTAAAGTGGCAGCAGTTTTACTTGCAGGCGGTATGGGTACACGCCTTGGCTCAGATGACCCGAAGGGAATGTATAATATCGGAAAAACAAAGGATGTATATATATTCCAGCGCATCGTAGAAAATCTTATGGATATTGCAAGCTTAACAGAAACAAATATTTATCTGTTTGTTATGACCAGTGACAAAAACCATACAAAGACAGTGAATTTTTTTAAAGAGCATAATTTCTTCGGCTACAAAGAAGAGTATGTGAAATTTTTTATGCAGGAAATGGCGCCGGCGACGGACTATGACGGAAAAGTCTATATGGAGTCAAAATGCCGGATTTCTAATTCACCCAATGGTAACGGCGGCTGGTTTTCATCGATGAAAAAATGGGGAATTCTGGATATTATCCATAACGAGGGCATTGAGTATTTGAATGTTTTTGCAGTGGATAATGTGTTGCAGAAAATAGCGGACCCTTGTTTTGTGGGAGCAGTTATCGAGCATAACGTGGAAGCCGGAGCAAAGGTTGTGAAAAAAGCCGCACCGGATGAAAAAGTCGGCGTTATGTGTTTGGAGGACGGAAAACCATCGGTTGTCGAGTATTATGAATTGACAGATGAAATGATGAATACGCTCAATGAAAAGGGCGAAAGAGTGTACAATTTCGGTGCGATTTTGAACTATTTGTTTGAAGTAAAGGCACTGGAGCGAATTGTAGATAAGCAGTTACCGGTACATATTGTTGAAAAGAAGATTCCCTATATGGATGAGGAAGGCAATTTGGTAAAACCGGAGACTCCTAACGGACATAAGTACGAACTGCTTATTTTGGATATGATTCACGATTTGAAAAACTGTCTGCCGTATGAGGTGGAACGAAACAAAGAGTTTGCACCGATAAAAAATAAAACCGGTGTGGATTCGGTAGAAAGTGCCAGAGCACTTTTGGAGCAGAACGGATATATTTTATAAATTTTTTAATTAGGATTTTGTGAAAATACGGAGGTAAGGGAAAGTATGGCGATTTTAGTAACAGGCGGTGCCGGTTTTATCGGCAGCCACACAGTCGTGGAATTACAGAATGCAGGATATGATGTGGTTGTAGTGGATAACCTGTCAAATTCAAGTGAAAAATCATTAGACAGAGTGAAAGAAATTACGGGGAAAGACGTGAAATTTTATAAAGCGGACATTTTGGATAAACCGGCTCTTTCTTCTATTTTTGAAAAGGAACCCATTGAAGCGTGTATTCATTTTGCCGGTTTGAAAGCGGTGGGTGAATCGGTTGCAAAGCCATGGGAATATTATAACAACAATATTACCGGTACATTGACACTTCTGGATGTGATGAAACAGTACGGATGCAAAAATATCATTTTTTCATCCTCTGCAACTGTGTATGGGGACCCTGTGGAAATTCCGATTACGGAAAATTGTCCAAAGGGACAGTGTACGAATCCGTATGGCTGGACCAAATCCATGCTGGAGCAGATTTTGATGGATATTCAGAAAGCGGATAACGAATGGAATATTGTTATTTTGCGTTATTTCAATCCAATCGGTGCCCACAAGAGCGGCAGAATCGGAGAAAATCCAAATGGTATTCCGAACAATCTTCTTCCGTATGTAACCCAGGTGGCGGTAGGAAAACTTCCGCAGCTCGGAGTTTTTGGCGATGATTACGATACTCCGGACGGCACAGGCATACGTGACTATATTCACGTCGTGGATTTGGCGTTAGGACACGTGAAAGCCCTTAAGAAGATTGAAGAAAATTCAGGACTTTGTCTCTATAATCTGGGTACAGGTGTGGGATACAGCGTTCTGGATATTGTGAAGAATTTTGAAGCAGCAAATGACCTCAGGATTCCGTATGTCATCAAAGACAGAAGACCGGGCGATATCGCTATGTGCTATGCCGATGCAAAAAAAGCCGAAGACGAACTTGGCTGGAAGGCTCAGTACGGCATCAGGGAAATGTGCGAGGATGCGTGGAGATGGCAGAAAAACAATCCCAACGGATTTGAGGACTAAAGGAACAATTATGTTAAAAGATAAGAAATTATTTTTGTTTGATATAGACGGCACCATTGCCATCGGTGATACCCTTTATGATGGGAGCAGAGAACTGCTTGAGTACATCGAAAGTGTGGGCGGAAAAGCCTATTATATTACCAACAATTCTACAAAAAGTAATGAAGACTATGTGAAAAAATTTGAAAAGTGCTTTGGTCTTGTTACGACGGAAAATCAGTTTATTACATCGGGATATATGACAAAGTGCTTTTTAAGGGACAACTACTGTGATAAAAAAATATTTGTAGTAGGAACGGATTCCTATGTAGAAGATTTGCGAGACAGTGGTTTAAAGGTTACCACCGAGGTAGAAGACGATATTGCCCTTGTGGTGGTGGCTTATGACAGTGAATTAAACTATGAAAAACTTACCAAGGTAAGTCAGGTGCTGTTTGAAAAGGATGTGCCTTTTTATGCCACCAATCCGGACCTTCGATGTCCAATTGATTTTGGCTTTATACCGGATTGCGGTGCTATCTGTGATATGATTACGGCAACTACGGACAAGAAGCCTGTTTATCTTGGTAAGCCCAACAAAAAGGTTGTGGAAATGTGTCTCTGGGATTCCGGCTTTACCAAAGAAGAAACCATTGTGGTAGGGGACAGGCTATACACCGATATTGCCTGCGGAATCAATGCGGGGGTGGATACCTGTGTGTTATTTACAGGAGAAGCAAAAAAGGAAGATATGGCAGATACCCTTTACAAGGCAACCTATGAATTTGAAGATGTCAGAACCTTTTTAGAGGCAATATTAGGAGAGAAATAGATGAGTTTACGTTACTATATGGGTCCCTCCGGGGCCGGTAAAAGTACAAAACTTTATAATGAAATTATTACTCGGTCAGGATGTGAAACCCAAAGGAATTTTTTGGTGGTCGTACCTGACCAGTTTACTATGCAAACCCAGAAGGAAATGGTTTTGGCGCATCCTAAGGGCGGAATTATGAATATTGATGTTCTGAGCTTTGGAAGACTGGCGCACCGTATTTTTGAGGAAGTGGGCGGTAATGACAAGCCGGTTTTAGATGATACCGGTAAGAGTCTTATTTTGCGTAAACTGGCAGGAAAAAGAGCTGAGGAATTAAAGGCTTTTGGAAAGAATCTGAACCGTCAGGGATATATCCATGAAATCAAATCCATGCTTTCTGAATTTATGCAATATGGGATTTCCACGTCTAAACTGGATGAGATGATTCAGTGTTGCGAGGGACGAGGACTTTTACATCAAAAGCTTGCGGATTTACAGGTGCTTTATAAAGATTTTCTTGGTTACATCAATGAAAAGTATATTACCACGGAAGAAACCTTGGAAAGAGTCTGCAAGGTAATACATAAATCGGAAATCGTAAAGGATGCGGTTGTTGTATTTGATGGTTTTACCGGTTTTACACCGATTCAGAATCAGCTGATTGCATCTCTTCTTCAGGTGGCAGGTGAAGTGATTGTTACCGTAACAATTGACAGAAGAGAAAATCCGTTTGTTATGGACGGAGAACAGAAATTGTTCTATTTATCCAAAAAAACAATACAGTCTTTAAAAGCGCTTGCAAAAGAAGCCGGTGAAGCGCGTGGCGAGGATGTGCTTCTTATGGATGTTCCTGTAAAGCGGTATAAGGAAAACAAAGTGTTGGCACATCTGGAAGATAATCTTTTCAGATATCCGGCAGAAGAATTTATGTTCCCGGCTGACGAGAAAGAAGAAGATAGGGCTATCCGTATCTTGGAATGTACAACTCCAAAAGAGGAAGTAAAACAGATGAGCCTTTGTATGGAGGAACTGATTCGTAAAAATAACTGGTGTTATCGAGACTTTGCAGTAGTGACAGGTGACCTTGCCACATATGCGCCATACATTGAGACCAGATTTGAGCAGAGTAATATTCCGTACTTTATGGACCAGACACGCGGAATCGTATTAAATCCGGTCATCGAATATATAAAGAGTGCTCTCGGAATTGTACTGTATGATTTTAAGAGCGAACACGTTATGCATTATCTCAGAAGCGGAATGAGTTCTTTTTCCATAGAAGAAGCAGATGAGTTTGAGAACTTTATTCTTGCCAAAAATATAAACGGCAGAAAAAAATACGAGAAGATATTTACAAGCAGTAAAGAAGCGACGGAGCGGGAGGTTGAAAAACTGCTTCGTCTGAATGATATGCGAAAATCACTTTTGGAGGAACTTTCGCCATTACTTGAAATGAATAAAATAACAGGCGATATGGTTAGAAAGCTATATGATTTTCTTGTGAAAAGTAATGTAGAAGAAAAACTGCAACAGTATGCGGACAAATTCCTTGCAGAGGGCGATATTGTAAGAGAGAAGGAATACAGACAGATTTACGGACTGATTCTGGATTTACTTGACCAGATTATCAGTCTGATTGGTGATGACGAAATTACTTTGAAGGAATTTAAGGAGATTCTGGAGGCAGGCTTTGGTGAAATTCAGGTGGGAACCATTCCGCAGAATGTGGACAGGGTGGTGGTTGGCGATATCGAAAGAACCAGACTGAAATCGGTTAAGGTTCTGTTTTTCCTTGGTGTGAATGACGGAAATATTCCAAAGAGCGCAGGAAGTGGAGGACTTATATCCGACCTTGACAGACAGTTTATTTTAGAACATGGATTTGAACTTTCGCCTACGCCCAGACAACAGATGTTTATCCAGAGATTGTATTTGTATCTGAATATGACAAAACCAACAGACCGGCTTATATTGTCTTACGCCGGAATGGGTAGTGACGGCAAAAGTATCAGACCATCTTATCTGATAGAAACACTTAAAAAGTTATACCCTAATTTAATTATCGAGAAGCCGCAGAAAAAGAGTGAGCTTGAACAGGTGGCAAATTACAGGGATGCTTTAGAACTATTTGCAAAGGAAATAAGGCATTTTTGTGAGACTGGTGAGATAACGGGTGATATTGCAAATTTATATAAAAGTTTGTCCGAAAACGAGGAAACAAAAAAACAGGTTCAGTTGTTGATGCAATATGCATTTTTCAGATATACGAATAATCCGTTGACTGCCTATGTGGCAAAACTTTTGTATGGAGATGAGTTGCAAAACAGTGTTACAAGGCTTGAGACATTTGCCAGATGTGCCTATGCTCATTTCTTGCAGTATGGGATGAGGTTGAAAGAGCGGGAAGGCTTTGAGTTTGAGGCGGTGGATTTGGGAAATGTTTTCCACGGTGTTTTGGAAGCGTTTTCAGCCCGCCTTGAAGAAGAAAATACGGACTGGCTGCATTTCACAAAAGAAGAGGGGGAAAAGTGGATTGAGGATGCCATTGAATCACAAAGTGTTTTGTACAAGGATTCCGTTTTGTATTCCAATTACAGGAACCGCTATGCGATTTTGCGTATTACAAGAATTTTAAAGCGTACTGTTTTTTCATTGCAAAGACAGCTTAGGAAGGGTATGTTTACACCGAAGCGTTTTGAAATGGGATTTTATAAAAATTTGAAAATAGATGCGGATGATGATATGAAGATGTCCGTTCGCGGGCGAATTGACAGAATTGATACCTGTGAGACGGATGAGAAGGTCTATGTCAAGGTAATGGATTATAAGTCCGGACACAAGAAGTTTGATGTGGTTTCTTTTTATTACGGTTTGCAGCTTCAGCTTGTAGTCTATATGGAGCAGGCGCTGGAAAAGGTAAAAAAGGAGCACAGGAACAAAAAGGTAGTTCCTGCTGCTATGCTTTACTATGCTGTTTCCGACCCGGTTGTAAAAGGTCAGAAACTGACAGAGGAAGAGTTGAAGGCTTTGGTGGAAAAAGAACTCACTATGCGTGGTCTTGTCAATTACGAAGACGGTATCTGTACTCTGCTCGATAATGACTTGACAAAAGCGTCTGTAAGTTCGGACGTGATTGCTGTTTCTACGGATAAGAACGGACAGTTTAAGGCAGGCAGTGAAATCTGTTCTACGGAAGAATTTGAAAAGATGTCTACCTTTGTGAACAGAAAGATGCAGGAAATCGGTAGCAGAATCAGACAGGGAGATATGGAGAAAAAGCCGTTTAAAAAGGCGGAGACCACAGGTTGTACTTATTGTCCGTATCAGGGAGTATGTGGATTTGATTTAAGACTTCCGGGATATAAGCTCAATCCTATTACATTGAGTAGCGAGGAAGCTATGGAAAAAATTATGTCAGAGGGGTAATGTATGCAGTTTACGAAGGACCAGCAAAGAGTAATTGATGCACGAAAAAAGAATATATTGGTATCAGCAGCTGCCGGAAGCGGAAAAACGGCAGTGTTGGTTGAACGCATTATTCAGATGGTGGTAGATGAAGAAAAGCCTGTGGATATCGACAAACTGCTGATTGTGACCTTTACTTCAGCAGCCGCTGCGGAAATGCGTGAAAGAATCTTTGCCGCAATCGACAATCAGCTTTTAAAAAAGCCGGAGAGTGAGCATCTGCAACGTCAGGCGGCGCTGATTCACAATGCGAAAATTACAACTATTCACAGCTTTTGTCTGGAAGTGATACGAAATTATTTCAGTGAAATCGGACTGGACCCCAGTTTTCGTATTGCGGATGAAGGAGAGTTAAAGCTTCTGAAAAAGGATACCATGGCGGCACTTTTAGAGGATGCTTACCAAGAAGCGGATGAAGCGTTTTTGCACTTCGTGGAAACCTACAGCCGTGGTAACCATGACAAGGCGTTGGAAGATTTGATTGAAAAGGTATACGGATTTACAATGAGTTTTCCGATGCCGGAGAGATATTTGGAGAAATGTCTTGTCGGTACAAAGGATATGAGTAAACAAACAGTTCTACAAAGTCCGTATATGGCATATTTATTAAATTATGTGAAAAATGTGTTAGAGGGACTTCTGGATGCCCTTGCAGGTGCACTGAAAATGACAGAAATGTCAGATGGACCGTATATGTATGCCGGTAATCTGGAAAAGGATATGGAATGCATCAAAGAACTTATGAAGGTCTGCGATAATTATGAGGCACTGGGAGAAAAACTGGCATCGGTCAAATTTGATACATTATCCAGAAAATCCGATAGTAGTGTGTCGGAGTACAAGAAAGAATGTATCAAGGCTATCCGCAGTGATGTGAAAGATTGTATCAAGAAGCTCAATGAGAAATTTTTCTTTGAGGAGCTTTCCGAGATACTCTCCTATGAACAATATGCAGGCAATGCCTTGAATACACTTTTTTCTCTTGTAAAGCAGTATATGGAGCGTATAAAAGCCGCAAAGCAGGAAAAAAATATTATTGATTTTAATGATATGGAGCACTATGCCCTCAAAATTCTCATTTCTGAAGAAGACGGTATTCTGATGCCAACCAAGGTGGCTATGGATTATCGGGATTATTTTGAAGAGATAATCGTAGACGAATATCAGGACAGTAACCTTGTTCAGGAATATATTTTAGAGGCGGTTTCCGGTGAAAAAGCAGGTAATTTTAACCGTTTTATGGTCGGGGATGTGAAACAGAGTATTTATCGTTTCCGTCTGGCAAGACCGGAGCTTTTTATGGAAAAATATGAAACCTATCCGAAAAGACAGGCGGAATGTGAAGTTATTGATTTGTCAATGAATTTCAGAAGCCGTAGGGAAGTTCTGAATATTACCAATACGGTATTTTCAAAGCTTATGGATGCCTCTTTTGGCGGTATTACTTATGATGAGGCGGCGGCTTTATACTACGGGGCCACCTATTATCCTGAGGAAGGCAACTATGACAGTGAGCTTCTTTTGATTGAAAAGCCGGACAAAGAGGATGTGGACAATGCCAAAGAAAGGGAAGCAAAGGTTGTTGCCCGTAAAATAAACGAGCTTGTGGGAAAACAGCTTGTGTACGACAAAAATACCGGTGAAACCAGATATGCAAGCTATAAGGACATTGTGATTTTGCTTCGTAGTAACAAAGGCTGGGATGATGTGTTTAAAGCGGTACTGACAGAGGAGATGATTCCTTGTCATACCGAGTCTAAAAGCGGCTATTTTGATGCTATGGAAGTAAGAAATGTTGTAGAATTTTTAAAGGTGATTGATAATCCGGTGCAGGATATTCCCCTGTTCGGTGTGATGACCTCTGTTTTTGGCGGCTTTTCGGATGAAGAAATGGCTGTTATAAAAGGGGCTGGAAATCAGACAGAATGTGCGGAAGGTTTGTATGAAGTGACAAAATGGTATGCAAAAGAGCATACAGATGCACTGGCGGATAAAATAAAAATCTTTTTGGATATGATAGACGAATATCGTATGAAGGCTCGTTTTATGCCTATCAGACAGCTCCTGCAACAGCTTTTTACACGTTATAACTATGTGGCGGTAGTCAGTGCTATGAAGGGTGGAGAACAAAGACGTGCCAACGTGGAACTTTTATTACAGAAGGCATCTGCTTATGAAAAGACCAGTTATTTCGGTGCGTTCCATTTTGTACGTTATCTGCAACAGATTATGGAAAAAGAAGTGGACTATGGAGAAGCGGATATTCTGGACGAAAACGCGGATGTAGTACGCATTATGAGTATTCATAAAAGTAAAGGGTTAGAATTCCCGATTTGTTTTGTATCGGGGCTTGGCAAAAAAATGAACTTTATGGATGCTTATCAGGTACTTGTGGCGGACTCGGATTTGGGAGTGGGTACGGAATGTATCCATTATGAAAGACGTCTTCAGTCTAAGACGCTATCCAAAAATGTAATTGTACAGAAGCTGTTAAACGACAGTCTGGCAGAAGAAATCAGGGTGTTATATGTGGCATTTACAAGGGCCAGAGAGAAACTGATTTTATCCGGCACAGTCAGCAATATAGAAAAGAAAATTGCTTCGCTTATGAAATACGTAAACAGAGGCGAAGGTGCGCTCCCGGTATACGAACTATCGGGTGTGACAAGTGCGCTCGACTATGTACTTATGGCACTTGCCGAAAGCAAGGGAATGGGAGAAATTTACAGACAGTTTGAACTACCTGTAACCCTGTCTTCCAAGGCGTATGAAAAAAGTGCTTACATCCACATTCAGTGTATTTGCGGAGAAGATACGGCATTTTTGAAAACTGCCGAGGAATTGCAGGAAAATTATGAACGTGTGGCTTTTGAAAAAGAAGTTATGGAATACACGGATAAAGCAACTGTGGAGGTATTAAAGGAACGTCTCTGGCATGATTACGGTCATAAGGAACTGGCGCAGCTTTACACCAAGACAACGGTTTCTGAATTAAAGAGGGCGGCTTTCCCTACGGACGAGGGTGCAAAGCCGATGTTCGAGGAAGAACAGGAAAAGATTACAATTCCGAAGTTTATGAAAGGGGAAGAAAAGGTTCTTGGAACTACAAGAGGTACCGCTTTTCATAAAGTTATGGAAGTATTTCCGTTTGAACAGTTTTCACCCGATGAAAAAATAACGGAAGAACTGGTAGAAAATATGTTAAGAGAACAGGCGGATGTCGGAAAACTTCCTAAAGAATATATTCCTCTTGTGAGTGTAAAGAAAGTAATGAACTTTTTAACTTCCTCTCTTGCAAAACGTATGATGCGTGCTGCGAAAGAAGGAAAACTCTATAAGGAACAGCCTTTTGTGTACGGAATTGGTGCGGACCGCTTAAATAAAGAATTCCCTGCCACAGAAACGGTTCTGATACAGGGAATTATTGACGCATATTTTGAAGAAGATGACGCAGTCGTTTTACTGGATTATAAAACCGATGTAATCACTTCAGAAGAAGCCTTGGTAAAACGATATCAGGTTCAGCTTGATTATTATGCTGAGGTTTTGGAAAAACTGCTTGCAAAACCGGTAAATGATATTGTCATCTATTCGTTCTATTTTGAAAAAGAAATTAAATTACAAAAAAGTAAATAAATATGAAGTGGCATAAGCTGCCGCCCATTACAAATAAATGGAAGATGTCGTGTGTGTTAAAGTTTTTGTGCTTTGCATCAAAGCCCGGTATTTTTAAGGAATAAACGATACCGCCTAAGGTGTAAATGATTCCGCCGATTAAAAGCCATACAAATGCTTTTGTTTCCAGTGCGGCAAGAATCTGTTTGAAGCAGGCCAGACAGGTCCAACCCATACCGATGTAGATAACGGATGAAAACCATTTCGGGCAGTTAATCCAGAATGCTTTAATTGCTATACCGATGGCGGCAAGTGCCCAGACTGCAATCAACAGTCCTTTTCCGGCAAGTCCGTCTAAAACAAGTAAGCATACCGGTGTATATGTGCCTGCAATAAGCACGAAAATCATCATATGATCCAGTTTTTTGAAGTATTCCAAAACCTTACCGCCGATGTTGATACCGTGGTAAGTTGCACTGGATGCATACAGTAAAATCATACTGCACATAAAAATCGTAACGGCAAAAATGCCGGTTCCGTTTAAATGTGAAACAGCTTTTAATATAGCCGGTACCAATCCTACGATGGCAAGAATCATTGCTATAAAGTGGGTAATGGCACTGGCAGGTTCGCGTAAACGTAAAACTGATGTCATAAGAATACCTCCAAAAAAACAAGAAGTAGTTTTGAAAACTACATATCGGTTAATTGAATACTACTACGAATGAGTCCGTATGTCAATGCTTATTTTCAGAAATTAAAGAAATCTTAATCTTCTTCAATTATCTGAATTTCAAGATAGTCAAATGCATAACTGTCAATGAAGTTATCCGCAGTGAAACGTACTTTATCGTGGCGTTTGAAATCTTTAATATTGGATTCCAGCCAGATGGGATGAGATATGTCAAATTTTACACACAGTTCATCTATGGCGTGAAAAATTTTGTGGGTTCTGGTATCGTCAGAGTTATCCTCAACCACAAAATCCTTTATTAAACGATTTTCTTTAAATATTTTACCCCAAAGTCTGAACATATTATTCTAACTCCTATATTTGATGCGAAAATTCAAGCTTTTCTATAGGGCAATATTATAACACAAATAGGACAGTGATAAAAAGAGGTATCCTTTACTAAACAGAGAATTTGTGGTAAAATGAGCATAGCAAAAAAATGGAAATGGTGGGTTACAATGGAAAACAGAATAGAAAGAGATGGAGAGGTAGACAGCTGGAAAGAGGCCATGCTGGACTATAATTCTGCGTTGAAACAAATCGAGACAAAATTAAATATTTTGAACGATGAATTTCAGCACATACATAGATATAATCCTATCGAACATATCAAGGCGAGAATTAAAACGCCGGAGAGCATCGTGAAAAAGCTCAGAAGATACGGTCTGGAATTTACTTTAGATAATATGGAAAAGGCGGTAAATGATATTGCCGGTGTACGTATTACATGTTCCTTTACGTCAGATATTTTCAGACTGGCAGATATGATTCGTGACCAGAAGGACATTAAGGTTTTATCTACAAAAGATTATATTACAACGCCGAAGCCGAGCGGATACAGAAGCTATCATATGATTGTATCTGTACCTGTATACTTTTCCGACAGAATTAAAGATGTAAAAGTGGAAATTCAGATTCGTACGGTTGCTATGGATTTCTGGGCAAGTTTGGAGCATAAGATTAACTACAAATTTGAAGGGAATGCACCACAGCGTATCAAGGAAGAATTAATTGAATGTTCTGAGATGATTGCGGATTTGGATGCCAAGATGTTATCATTAAACGAAGAAATATTAGAAATTGAAGCACAGCAGAAAGCTGCAAAAGCCGCCCGTAAATAACGGACGGCTTTCTTTTATGAAGATTTATTTTTCTAATGCAATGGCTGTTTCCAGTGCGACTTCCATCATTTCGGTAAAGGAGTTCTGTCTTTCTTCGGCAGTTGTTGCTTCGCCTGTTAAAATGTGGTCGGAAACGGTCATAATGGCGAGGGCACGCTTCTTTGCTTTTGCGGCATTCATATAAAGAGCAGCAGCTTCCATTTCTACGCAAAGGACACCCATTTCACGCCATCTGTCATTGCAGGTGGAATCTGCGTCGTAGAAGGTGTCGCTGGATAAAATGTTACCCACATGATAGGTAGCGCCTTTCTTTTCGCACATATCAATGGCAGTTTTCATCATCTTATAGTCTGCGATGGCACTGAATGTACCGGGAAGATTGTATTGTCTTGCGTAGTTTGAATTGTAGCAGGCACCCATACCGATTACGATATCGCGTACGTGTACCTCTTCATTTAAAGAACCGGTGGAGCCAATACGCATAATGTTTTCTACGCCAAAAAAGTTGTAAAGTTCATAGCTGTAGATGCCGATGGAAGGCATACCCATACCGCTGGCCATAACGGAAACAGGAACATTCTTATATGTGCCTGTGTAGCCGTGAATACCACGGACATTATTAATGAGTTTTGCGTTTTCTAAAAAATTCTCTGCTATAAATTTTGAACGGAGCGGGTCACCCGGCATCAGAACCGTTTTTGCAAAATCAGAAGGTGTTGCATTAATATGTGGTGTTGGATATAAAGCCATAATCATCCTCTTTTCTTTTTTTAATTTTAAATAGTATATGAAGTATTTATACAAATATTTTAATAAAAAAAGGTGTGTTTATCAAGAAAAATCCCCTAAAAATGAGGAGTGCCCCGACACTTTTTACGCGTCAGGGCTATTATGAAAAAATACTAAGAAAATTCTTTTCAACTTATATTTATCTTAACAGAAAAATGTGAATAAAATATGAACAGAATGTAACGATAAAATATATTTTTTGGCGTGTTGAAAGGATTGTCAAAAAATGATACAATATACACTGATGTAAGACTCTATTATTAAGAAAATGGATGGTAGAAGTTATGTTTGGAGGAAAAATTATGGATACATTTATGGATAAACTGGCGTCCAAGTTCAATGCGCAGGAAATGATTCGTGCAAATTCAGCAGCGGAAGCCAAAGAAAACGAAAGACTTCAGAAAGAAGTGGAAGTGTACAAGCAGTGTCTTCAGGAAATGCGTGAAATCAGCCTACAGAACTCTTCGACGGCAGATGAAGTGGCAGAACTTGTAAAGGCAAGTTTGGACAAGATTGCGGCTATTCAGGTAGAAAGCAGCAAATCGGATGATGTGATTGCGGCTATGCAGAGCAATTCAGATGTGATGCTGAATGCAGTCAGAAACAGTTCTAATGAGATGTTAAATGCAGTCAGAAGCAATTCGGAAGAGATGTTTGGTGCGGTTAAGAATAATTCGGACGTGATGCTCAGTTCCATGCGAGGTGCGTTGAAGTTAAATGCAGATACGGTAATGGGTGCGATTGAAGGCAGTTCTGACAAAATTCTGGCTGAGCTTCAGGCGGGAAATGACGGATTTAAGGATGCTCTTAAAAACGAACTTTTGGCTGAAATTAAGAAAGAACTTAAGAGTCAGGAAGAAAATGTACATAAAGAATGTGTAAAGGTATACCGTAATGTACAGGCAGTCATAACGGATGAAAATGAAAAGCAGACAGAGGAGATTATCGCTGCGCAGTCTAAAAACAGTAAAAAAGCGACAGCGGCTTTAGTTTGCGGAATTTTGGCAATGAGCTTTGCAGCGTTGGGACTCATTGTTTCTGTTTTGGATGTGTTTGGCGTTTTTGGTATGATTTTTTAGTTAATAATAGTATAAGGAATTAGGTTGAAAATATGGGAAAAATTAATTTTAAACCGGGCAATATGTTGTATCCGCTTCCGGTAGTTATGGTTTCATCCGCAGATAAAGACGGTAAACCAAATATCATTACAATCGCATGGACGGGTACAATCTGTTCTGACCCTGCAATGGTATCCATTTCTGTAAGAAAGGAAAGATATTCGCACAAGTTAATCAGCGAATCAGGAGAATTTGTTATCAATCTTACAACCGAGGATTTGGCGTTTGCAACAGATTATTGCGGCGTAAAAAGCGGCAGGGATGTGGACAAGTTCAAAGAAATGAACTTAACACCATTAAAAGCCGATATTGTATCCGCTCCACTTATTGCAGAAAGTCCTGTGAATCTTGAGTGTAAAGTGACAGAGGTAAAGGAACTTGGCTCCCACGATATGTTTCTTGCCGAGGTTGTGGCAGTTCACGTGGATGACGCCTATATGGACGAGAAAAATAAATTCCATTTAGAGTATGCAAAACCGATTGTGTATTCTCACGGAACGTATTTAAAAACCGGGGAAGAATTAGGAACTTTCGGGTACAGTGTAAAAAAGAAATAAAGATAAAAAAGGAAGAATTTCTTGGTTTTCGTAACCGGGCGAGTGTACTCGGTTAGACCATCGAAATTCTTCCTTTATTTTTCCAGATTGCTTCCTCTCACAATGGCATTCTTGCCGTATTTAGCACGGATTTTATCCAGTGCTATTTCCAAATTTTCCTGTTTTTTTGTTTGTTTTAATGGAGACATCTGTGAGGCAGAAGTATCTTTAGTATTCATAAAATCAAACAGTGTCATCTGCGTTGGTTCCAAAACGTCTGTGAGCTTCGAGGTCCGTATGCCAAGAAGACGGATTGGAGAATTATCCCACAGTTCATCGAAAAGCTCGCAAGCGGTTTCGTAAATGGTTCTGCTAGTATTGGTAGGACCGGGTAAGATGCACTGGTGGGACATTGTGCGGAAGGAGAAGTCTTTTATTTCCACACTTACCATAGCGGCGTAGACACCGGCTTTTCTGAGTCTTGCGGCAACGGAATCAGCCAGAGAAAGAAGGACGGAATAGGCCTCTTCTTTTGTAGTGGCGTCTTTGGATAAGGTATGGGAATTTCCCACTCCTTTGGCAGCTGCCTGGACCGGTTCTACTGTAGAGTTATCGATGCCGTTGGCATATTCCCAAAGACCTAAACCATGGCTTTTCAAATGGGCTTTTAAAATTTCAGGGTCCGTTTGTGCAAGGTCACCGATTGTATGAATTTCCAAAGTTTTTAAAATCTGAACACTGCTTTTTCCGCAACCGAATAAATCCGATACCGGAAGTGGCCACATTTTTTCCCGAATTTCGGATTGATACAGGGTGTGGACCAAATTTGGTTTTTTGAAATCGGATGCCATTTTTGCAAGCACTTTTTTGTCGGAAATTCCTACATTTACGGTAAAACCGAATTTTTCATAAATTGTATCCTTTATTTCGTTTGCTGCGGCTATGGGTGATGTATAGTTTCCCGCAATTGGAGAAAATAATAGAAAGCATTCATCGATGCTGACCTGCTCAATGTCGGAGGTTAAAGTTTTTAAATAATCAATCATTGCCTTGCTTTTTTCTTTGTAAAGACTGTGATTGGATGGGTAGACGGCAAGGTTCGGACACTTCCGTTTGGCGTTTACAATAGGTTCTCCGGTTACAATGCCGTAGGTCTTGGCAGGAACGGACTTTGCCAAAACGATACCATGGCGGGATTCCTCATCGCCGCCGATAATGGAAGGAATTTCACGAATGTCTGTATCATAGCCGTTTTCAAGCATATGAGTGGCACTCCAGCTTAAAAATGCTGAATTTACATCAATATGAAAAATAATGTCACTCATAATGCCACCTCCTAAAAAACCTATCATTTTCCATTATATATGTAGGAACAACATCTTTACAATAGGTCAAAATGCTGATAAAATAAAATTGTTACGATTTTGTTACAAAGGGAAACTTATTGATAGATTAACGGTTGGAAAAATGAAAAAAATAACTAGATTTAATAAATATATAGTAATATCGTTTGTGAGGGCATGTTTGCTGGTATTAGTTGCCAGTGCATTTTTTATGCCTTCTTTTGTTGAAAACGATTCCGATGGTAATAATATATATCGGGTTTCGGTGAACGGAACCGAAGTCGGAGCAATAGAAGATTTGGAAATTCTGGATGAATGTGTTGCTAATGCCAGAAAAGATGTTTTAGAGGATTCTACGGAGCTGACTCTTATGGAAATTGACGTAGACTATAAAGCGGACCACGTATTGTTTGGTATTGTCAGTGATACGGATGATTTAAAGGACAGAATTGCTGATATTATGCGTGAAAATATCCGTGATATGCTGCATAAAGCGTATGCGGTAAAAATTGACGATTATACGGTAAATTTAACAAGTGCATGGGAAGTAAAAGAACTTTTACAGGCAGTTGTAGCGCAGTATGATTCTACGGGCTATTACAGGGTAAATCTGATAAATGACTTAGACAGAGAAATTAACGTTTTGACGGCGAATGTAACGAATATGACACCGGAAAACGAGGAAACACAGGTGGCAGCAGTTCTGCCGGCAAGCGGAACCTATTCCGAACTCAGAAAATATGTCGAGACAATTGAGCCGGACAGGGAAAAAGGCTTTAATGAGTTTGAATACGGACTTGTGGGAATGGATTTTGGCGAAAAAATCGAAATTTCAGAATGCTATGTTCCTGTTTATGATATTACAGATTTGGTGGTTGCAATTGAGCAGGTAACCAAAGAAAAAGAGACGAATGTTATTTATGAAGTAAAATCCGGCGATACACTTTCAAAAATTGCAGGTGCAAACAATATGACTGTTGACCAGCTTGTGGCGATTAATCCGACTCTTACAAGCGCCAACAGTATGATTCGTATCGGAGATGAACTCAATATCGTTGTTCCGGAGCCGGAGTTATCCGTTGTCCGTGAAGAACAGGTTTATTATGAAGAATCTTATGAAGCGGATGTAATTTATGTAGATAATAATTCATGGTATACAACCCAGACGAAAACTTTGCAGGAACCGGTAGCAGGTTTCCACAAGGTTGTGGCAAAGGTTACTTATAGAAACGATGAAATGATTTCTAAAGAAGAAATCAAAGAAGAAGTAGTGGTAGAGGCTGTTCCAAAGATAGTAGAGAGAGGAACCATTGTACCGCCTACTTATATTAAACCATTATCCGGTGGTAGACTTTCCTCAACATTCGGTAGAAGAAAGGCACCTACAAAGGGAGCTAGTAGTTATCATAAGGGTGTTGACTGGGCTACACCAACGGGAACAAGCGTTGTTGCCTCAAGCGGTGGTACGGTGGCCAAAGCCGGCTGGGGTAGCGGATATGGCTACGTTGTATATATCAATCATCCGGATGGTCGTCAGACCAGATATGCGCACTTGAGTAAAGTGCTTGTATCAGCGGGACAAACAGTATCCCAGGGTCAGAAGATAGCACTTTCCGGAAATACAGGTATCAGTACGGGACCGCACGTACATTTTGAAATGTTGATTGGCGGAAGTCAGGTGAACCCACTCAACTATATAGATTAGCGAAAGTCAGGTGAACCTGCTCAACTATATAGATTAGCGAAAGTCAGGTGAACCCGCTCAACTATATAGATTAGCGAAAGTCAGGTGAACCCACTCAACTATATAGATTAGCGAAAGTATGTTTGGGTTTACAACCGCCCAAAATGTGTTATAATCGTGTGGTAGTTTGGAAAAGTATGTAATTGAGGTATGTTTATGGAACAATACGCAATTAGAGGTGGGAATCCATTAGTAGGCGAAGTGGAAATCGGTGGTGCGAAAAATGCAGCCCTTCCGATTCTGGTAGCAGCTGTAATGGCAAATGAACCTGTTTTAATAGAGAATATGCCTGATGTCCGTGATACCAATGTCTTGTTAGAAGCTATGGCGGAAATCGGTGCAAAAGTTGAACGTATAGACAGACACACAGTCAGAATTAACGGTGCAAATATAAACAGCGTAAAGGTTGATGGCGAATTTGTTAAGAAAATTAGAGCATCTTACTATTTTTTAGGTGCCTTGTTAGGTAAATATAAAGAAGCAAGTGTTGTATTGCCGGGCGGATGTAATATCGGTAGCAGACCGATTGACCAGCATTTAAAGGGCTTTAGAGCACTTGGTGCAACAACAGAAGTGGAATATGGTTCTGTCAGTGCAAAAGCAGATGCTTTGACCGGTAGTCATATTTATATGGATGTTGTCACAGTAGGTGCAACCATTAATGTTATGATGGCAGCAGCTATGGCAGAAGGTAAAACAACTATTGAAAATGCGGCAAAAGAGCCACACGTGGTTGACCTTGCCAACTTTTTAAACAGTATGGGTGCCAATATTAAGGGCGCCGGTACGGACGTAATCAGAATCAAAGGTGTACCGTCTCTTCACGGAACGGAATATGCGATTATTCCTGACCAGATTGAAGCGGGGACATTTATGTTTGCGGCAGCGATTACAAAAGGAGATGTAACGGTTAAAAATGTTATTCCAAAGCACTTGGAATCTATCAGTGCAAAACTTTTGGAAATCGGTTGCGAAGTAAAAGAATCAGATGATGCGGTGCGTGTAGTGGCATCAAAACCGCTACGTTCTACCCATGTAAAAACATTACCATATCCGGGCTTCCCGACAGATATGCAGCCACAGATTGCGGTAGCGTTAGGACTTTCCGGCGGCACAAGTATTGTCACAGAAAGCATTTTTGAAAACCGCTTTAAATACGTGGATGAGCTCACAAAAATGGGTGGCAATGTAAAGGTTGAAGGAAATACTGCGATTATTGTAGGTGTTCCAAAATATACGGCGGCCAATATTGTAGCTCCGGACCTTCGCGCAGGTGCAGCCTTGGTTATGGCGGGTCTTGCGGCAGACGGATTCACCACAGTAGAAGATATCCACTATATTGAAAGAGGATATGAAGATTTTCCGCAAAAATTAAGAGGCCTTGGTGCGCAGATAGAAAAGGTGGAGACAGAGAAAGATTTTAGAAAATTTCAAATGAAGATTGGTTAAAATAAATGCTAAGGAGTATCGCAAAATGAATGATTCGAAACAAATCATTTTATGAAGCGATGCTCTTTTTAGTTTGAAATGAACAACTTGTTATCTGGTGGTATGACACAAATTAGCTGTTATACCAATTTTTATATATTTTTCTCGATTCAGTTGTGAGTATATTTGTGTAGAAAGCCAACTAATCTTGCAACATTTTTATTTAGTTGGTATAGTCGTTTATGGAAATCCCAATTAATCTTACGAAATTAAGAATTAGTTGGTTTTTTCGCTTGTAGAAATCCCAACTAATCTTGCGAAAATGAAAAATAGTTGGTTAATTAGTCCTCGGAAATCCCAACTAATCTTGCATAATTAAGAAAAAGTTGGTATTTTAGCCATTACTTATACCAACTAATTGGAAAATATGTGATTGTAAAGGGGTTGAAGGTATTGAGGACATCATAAAAATAAGCAGTACATAATCGAGGGGAGTGATTACATACCGCTTATTTTTCCCTTTCACACAATAGAATTGTAACATTAAAATTAAGACAAGTATAGTTTTTCTCATCGACAAATGGTGACAATGAAAAACGATAGTTCGAATTTAAGAGAAAATATAAGAATAGCCCTTACTATGAGTTTGTTTATCATAGTAAGGGCTTGATATTATTCCGGGAGGGGACTCATACGATTTTAAGACCACCTCCGTATTAAGTTTATGTAAAATCCATATTATGGATTGATTTTTAAAAACGGCGGGGAGTCTCCCCGCCAAATAGGTTGGACCTGGGTCTTTCGACCAGCCCATTGTAAACTTGTTTACAAAAGAATGTTTGTTTGAAAGAAGATCTGTTTAATAATTGAATAAATATGATATTGCCTGATCACTATCTTCACATGCAATAATAACCTGCGCTTTTTCTCCTTGTGGAATTTCTAACTCCATATATTGTTGTTCTTCTGATTCCCAAAATAATCTTGTTTCTGTACCGTTGTTTTTAACGATTGCATATAATATATTTGAATTCCTAGATATAGCAAATCTATCTCCTTCCTCTACATTATATGAATATTTTTGTAAATCAAATTCTCCTTTTTGTATTGGTTCCAATATATCTTGAGTATTTGTCCCTTCATTCCATACAACTAAACATACATCCTCGTTACCTTCTTGCTTAGCCCATGTTTCAAAATCTACCATATCAACAACTGGTTCATCAGGTTCAACTGGTTCTTCTGTGTCTACTTCTGAATCTTTGTCGTCTACTGGTACCTCTGGCTCATCTGTGTCATTAGGAACTTCTACTTCTGTTGAGTCTTCAACAGGATTTTTTACATCTGTGTCTTTAGCTTCCTCTGAACCGCAAGCGACTAGTGTCATCGTTAAAAGTAATAGTGCAATTAATAAAAATTTTTTCATTTTTTTAGTCTCCATTTCCTTTGATTTTTTTATATGTGTTGCCAATGTTGCCTATTGACAAAGTATATTATATATGCTAGGGGGGGGGGTAAACGTCAAGAGGGAATATAGCAACTTTGGCAACATTGGAAACAACGGCAACAACAGTTTGAAAACTACTTGCATTTTTCCTGCCAATACTATATCATCAAACCTAGTTTTATCCTTCATCAGGAAGGAAAATCTATGAGCAAATCATATAAAACACAATCCTGCAAAAAAACATACAAACCACTGCAGGAACTTAATCTTATCGACGCATTTTTATTCGGTGCTTCAACCGAAAAAATTCAGGATGCGGAATTCATTGCAAAACTTATTATTGAAAGAGCCACCAATGAAAAAGTGGACAGTATTTCCGTCGTTTCGGAAAAAGAACTGACAGGCATCGACATCAGCCACCACGGAATCCGTATGGATTTATACGTGGAAGAGTACGAAGACAAACGCCTTGCAAAAGTCTACGACATTGAACCAAACAAATACAATCCGGCCGAACTCCCAATGCGTAGCCGCTACTGCCAGTCCCTTACCGATGTCAAGCTGTTAAATTCAGGCGATTCCTACGAAACCCTGCCCGAATATATATCCATCTGGATTCTACCCTACGATATGTTTGGCAAAAATCAAATGCTCTATACCGTCAAAAATAGTGTGGAAGAATTCCCTGAACTGATATATAATGATGGTGTGAAAAAGTTGTTCCTATACGTAGGCGGAGAACTTGGCGGAACAGAGAAACTCAAAAGCCTGCTACAATACTTTTCAGAGTTCGACACCCGAAACGCAACTGATGCCGACCTGGAACATCTTCACAGCATTGTCGAAAACGCAAAACACAATCAGAAAGTGGGGAAACGCTATATGACACTACAGGATATGATTGATTATGAAAAGAAGGAAAGCTTTGACGACGGTGTGGCATTGGGGCGTGAGGAAGGTCGCGAAGAAGGTCGAGAGGAAGGACGTACAGAAGGGCGTAACGAAGCCCGTAAGGAAGGTATCTTAGCATTTATCGGTTTTGCAGAAGAGATGAAACTGTCTGCCACACAAATCTGTGAACAGCTTATGCAAAAATTCTCCTTGTCTATGGAAGAAGCAAAAGCTTATCTTAATGAAAACTAATCTTATGTAACTACTAATCTATGTTTGTGATGAAGGATAAAACTTAAAGGTGCGATTGCATCGATGATGAAAAAGAAAACGGAGGCTGTTCAAAGTGTGAGCGACCTCCGTTTTTTACTAAATAATTGCTTCTATATGAATGTTTTTATCTACCGATAAATCAATGAATTCATCACCGCATTTTACCATAGGAAAAGCTAAATGCATTTTGTTGATAAAGACGATTTCGCCCTGTTTACCGTTACTTAAACGTACCTGATTGTTCATATAAGTATTAACGATATTTTCAAGGAAAGTTATAATCATTTGTGCATCGTATTTGTCGTAGCCTTCCTGTTCAAAAAGCTCGATAACCTTGAACGGACATAGAGGACCGCGGTATACTCTGGCACTGGTAGTTGCATCGTAAACGTCGGCAATTGCAACGAGGCGTGCGAAGTAGTCGATTTTATTGCCTTTAAGACTTAAAGGATAGCCTGTTCCGTCATATTTTTCGTGATGCATTAAAGCGGCATTTTTTATGTGCTCGTCGATATCCTGTTTTTTCAAAATATTATAGCCTTCAATGGTATGTTTTTTTATAATGTTGTATTCCTGCTCTGTCAGGCGGGAAGGTTTTGTAATGATTTCTTCCGGTATTTTTAACTTGCCGATGTCGTGGAGAAGTCCGCAGATGGAAGCAAGACGTACGTCTTCAGGGGATAATTTCAGCCATTTGGCAAATACGGTACATATCAGTGATACATTTAAACAATGCACAAACGTTGCGTCATCGAATTCACGCATATTGTGGAGCATATCAAAAACGCTGTATGAAGTTGCGGTTGTATCAAGAGTGGCAAGGCGGTCTACTTCGCTTAGTAAAGTGTCCGTGTTAATCGGTGCATTGCGTTCAACTACGTCATTGATGCTGTTTTTTATCTGGGCAACTTCCTGAACAAAGGTTTTACGGAATTTCTTATAGGATTCACTGTTTGTAATCTTTTCGGAATAAGAAAGCTTGTCCTGTTCAATGACCTGTTCAATTTCGGATTTGACAGGCACTTCCTTTTCTTCAAATTCTTCTACATTCACGTAAAGAATAGAATAAAATTCCAGTTTCGTAATGGCTTTGTCGGTTAATTCCAGACCTCTTGGTAAAATGAGCTGATTGTTGTAGTTAAATACATCTTCAGCGGTTACCATTCCCGGAACCAACTCGGAAGTTTTAATTCTTGGCATATATACATCCCTCGCATTTGCTGGCTATGTGCGTTAAATTGTTCTTGAAAAAAATTATAGGTATTTTTGTCATAAAAGTCAACGAAATACATTGACTTTTACTTATATATAGTGTAATCTTTGTACAGAGTTTCTCTTATTCAGAGTGGTGGAGGTACAAAGGACCTGAGAAGCCACGGCAACCCCCGGAAAACGGGAAGGTGCCAACCTGAGCGAGTAATCGAGCAATAAGAGGATTTGATTGAAACTAGTCGAGTCCGCTTATTGGCGGATTTTTTTGTTGCCGTTTTTGACAAAGAAATCCACTAAAAGCAACTATCAATATACTTATTAAAAAGGAGAGTACAATGGAAAAATTTTTATTTACTTCAGAATCAGTAACAGAAGGACATCCTGACAAAGTTTGTGACGCTATTTCTGACTCAGTGTTAGATGCGTTAATAGCACAGGACCCAATGAGCCGTGTAGCATGCGAAACATGTACAACAACAGACTTGGTAATGGTAATGGGCGAAATTACTACAAAAGCAGAAATTGATGTGGAAAAAATCGTTCGTGAAGCTGTAAAAGAAATCGGCTATACAAAAGACGAATATGGTTTCAATGCTGATACATGTAAAGTAATGGTAGTTTTGGACAAACAGTCTACTGACATTGCAATGGGTGTTGATAAAGCTTTGGAAGCAAAAGAAAACAAAATGTCTGACAGCGAAATCGAAGCAATTGGTGCAGGCGACCAGGGTATGATGTTTGGTTATGCAACAAGCGAAACAGAAGAATATATGCCTTATGCTATCCATCTTGCACATAAATTGACAAAACGTCTTACAGATGTAAGAAAAGATGGTACTTTAAAATATCTCCGTCCTGACGGAAAGAGCCAGGTAACTGTAGAATATGATGAGAACGGCAAAGCATTAAGATTGGAAGCTGTTGTTTTATCTACACAGCACGATGAAGATGTAACACAGGAACAGATTCACGCAGATATCAAAAAATATGTGTTTGAACCGGTTCTCCCGGCAGAATTGATTGACGACAAGACAAAATTCTTTGTAAACCCGACAGGTCGTTTCGTAATCGGCGGACCTCACGGAGACAGTGGTTTAACAGGTAGAAAAATCATTGTTGATACTTATGGCGGAACAGCTCGTCACGGCGGCGGTGCTTTCTCAGGTAAAGACTGTACAAAGGTGGACCGTTCAGCAGCTTACGCAGCAAGATATGTAGCGAAAAATATTGTAGCAGCAGGACTTGCTGACAAATGTGAAATCCAGCTTTCTTATGCAATTGGTGTGGCACAGCCTACATCCATTATGATTGACACATTCGGTACAGGAAAACTTTCTGATGAAAGACTGGTTGCTATAGTTCGTGAAAACTTTGATTTACGTCCTGCAGGAATCATCAAAATGTTAGATTTAAGAAGACCTATCTACAAACAGACAGCGGCTTACGGACATTTTGGACGTAATGACTTAAATCTTCCTTGGGAAAAATTAGATAAGGTTGAAGTTTTGAAGAAATACTTGTAAAATAAAACTAAATATTTGAAATGAAACGAGGTAGGCAAGATGGCATTTACACATCTTCACGTGCATACAGAGTACAGTTTGCTCGATGGCTCTAACAAAATAAAGGAATATGTCAAAAGAGTCAAAGAACTTGGGATGGATAGTGCCGCAATTACGGACCATGGCGTTATGTATGGCGTAATTGATTTTTATCGCGCAGCCAAAGAGGTGGGCATTAAACCAATCATCGGCTGTGAAGTATATGTTGCCCCGAATTCTCGTTTTGATAAGGAATTGACAGGTGGTGATGATAGATATTACCACCTTGTTTTATTGGCTGAAAATAATGTGGGATATGCAAACCTTATGAAAATAGTCAGCCGTGGTTTTACGGAAGGATACTATTATAAACCACGTGTGGATATGGAAGTTTTGGAAAAGTACCACGAAGGTATCATTGCACTTTCTGCCTGTCTTGCGGGGGAAGTTCAAAGATATATCATTAAGGGACTTAAGGATGAAGCGAAAAAGGCTGCCTTGAAATATGAGAAGTGTTTTGGAAAAGGCAATTATTTTCTCGAAATGCAAGACCACGGGATACCGGAGCAACAGACGGTAAATGCGGCCCTCCTTTCTATGAGCCGTGAATTGGATATTCCGCTTGTTGTTACAAATGATGTGCACTATACATACGATACCGACGTGGAATCACACGATATTTTGCTTTGTATTCAGACAGGGAAAAAACTGGCAGATGAAGACCGTATGCGTTACGAAGGCGGCCAGTACTATGTAAAAAGCGAGCAGGAAATGAAGGCGCTTTTCCCATACGCATGGGAGGCGGTGGAAAATACCCAGCGTATCGCGGACAGATGTAACGTGGAAATTGAATTTGGTGTAACGAAATTGCCAAAATTTGATGTGCCACAAGGTTATGATTCGTGGACATACCTAAATAAGCTTTGTTTTGATGGGCTTAAGGAGCGTTATGAGAATGCGGATGAAAGTCTTAAGGAACGCTTGAATTATGAATTAAATGTTATTAAAAATATGGGTTATGTGGATTATTTCCTGATTGTGTGGGATTTTATCAACTATGCCAAATCACAGGGGATTCCTGTTGGACCGGGGCGTGGTTCGGCAGCGGGAAGTATTGTTTCTTACTGCCTTAGAATTACGGATATTGACCCTGTAAAATACAGCTTGCTTTTTGAAAGATTTTTAAATCCGGAACGTGTATCTATGCCGGATATTGATATTGACTTCTGTTTTGAAAGAAGACAGGAGGTTATCGACTATGTAAGTGCCAAGTACGGTGCGGACAAAGTCGTTCAGATTGTGACTTTCGGTACAATGGCTGCGAAAGGTGTTATCAGAGATGTAGGGCGTGTTATGGACCTTCCTTATGCCTTTGTGGATTCCATTGCGAAAATGGTGCCGAATGAATTGAATATTACCCTGCAAAGAGCATTGGATATTAATCCTGAGTTTAGAAAAGCATATGAAACGGATGAGCAGGTGCATACGTTAATCGATATGTCAAAACGTCTGGAAGGACTTCCGAGACATACATCTATGCACGCGGCAGGTGTTGTAATCTGCCAAAAGCCGGCGGATGAATTTGTACCATTATCAAGGGGGGCTGACGGTTCTATTACAACCCAGTTTACGATGACAACGATTGAACAGCTTGGGCTTTTAAAGATGGACTTTTTGGGGCTTAGAACCCTGACGGTTATCCAGAATGCAGTGAACCTTATTGAAAAAGATACGGGAATCCGCCTTTCTATGGATAAGATTAATTATGATGATAAAGCGGTACTTGCCTCTATCGGAACAGGAAAAACCGATGGCGTTTTCCAGCTGGAAAGTGGCGGGATGAAAAACTTTATGAAGGAATTAAAGCCGGAGTCATTAGAAGACATTATTGCCGGAATTTCTTTGTATCGTCCGGGACCTATGGACTTTATTCCAAAATATATCCAGGGGAAAAATAATCACGATAAAATCACCTATGCCTGCAAGGAATTGGAACCGATTTTGTCATCCACCTACGGATGTATCGTGTATCAGGAACAGGTTATGCAGATTGTGCGTGAACTTGGCGGATATACGATGGGACGAAGCGATGAAGTGCGTCGTGCCATGAGTAAAAAGAAGATTCACGTTATGGAACAGGAACGTGCTAATTTCGTAAGTGGTAATGAAGAACTTGGCATTCCGGGGTGCGTGGCAAAGGGAATTGATGCAAAGGTAGCAAATGATATTTACGAAAGCATGATGGAATTTGCAAAATATGCCTTTAATAAATCCCATGCGGCGTGTTATGCGGTGGTGGCTTACCAGACTGCGTATTTAAAATATTATTATCCGGTGGAATTTATGGCGGCGCTGCTCACTTCTGTTATTGATAATCCGGGGAAGGTTTCAGAATATATTTTGACTTGCAGAAATATGGGAATTCAGATTTTGCCGCCGGATATTAACGAGGGTGAGGTCGGTTTTTCCGTAACAAACGGTTCTATCCGTTATGCACTTACTGCCATTAAGAGTGTGGGCAGACCTGTTATCGAGGCGGTTGTGGAAGAAAGAAGACTTCGCGGTCCTTTTACCACATTGAAGGATTTTATTACGAGAATGGCGGACAAGGAAAACGATGTCAACAAACGTGCCGTTGAAAACTTTATAAAGGCAGGTGTGTTTGACAGCCTTGGCGGTACAAGAAAACAGTACATTACCGTTTATGTTTCCATTATGGATCATATTCATCAGGATAAGAAAAACAATATGGCTGGACAGATGAGCTTGTTCGATTTTGCCGCAGATGAGGACAAAGAGGATTTTGATATCAAACTCCCTGACGTGGGTGAATACCAGAAAGAGAATCTGCTTGCTTTTGAAAAAGAAGTTTTGGGAATTTATGTCAGCGGACATCCGATGGAAGAATATGAGGATATATGGCGTAAAAAAATAACGAATACGACTTCTGATTTTTATCTGGATGAAGAAACCGGTATGACCAAAGTAGTGGACGGAAGTGATGTAACAGTCGGTGGAATTATTGCGGATAAAAAAATTAAATATACAAAGAATGATAAAGTAATGGCGTTTCTTAATTTAGAGGATTTGGTTGGAAATATAGAAGTTATAGTTTTCCCGAGGGATTATGAAAAGTATGCCGGTAAAATTACGGAAGACAACAAAGTGTTTATTAAAGGAAGAGTCTCCGTAGAGGAAGAAAAGGATGCAAAATTAATTTGCGAAAGTATTATGGGGTTTGATGAGGTCCCGAAGAAATTGTGGATTAAATTTAAAACCAAGAAAGACTATTTGGCAGCAGATGCCGAACTGATGGGAATTTTGCGTGCCTCTGACGGAAAAGATATGGTCATTATTATTATAGAGGATACCAAGGAAATGAAAAAACTTCCGCCGAATATGTCGGTTCTGGCAGAAAGTGAATTAATTAAGGTTCTTTCGGAAAAATTTGGACAAGAAAACGTAAAAGTTACCATCTAGTCATTGAAAGATAGTAGAATTTGGTTTAAAATAATTGCAAACGTGACAGGAGGAATCACTTATGGCAAAAGAGATTAAGACCATTGGTGTTCTAACAAGTGGCGGTGATGCGCCGGGTATGAATGCAGCCATTCGTGCCGTAGTTAGAAAAGCAATTGTAAATGGTGTATCCGTTAAGGGTATCAAAAAGGGTTATAAAGGTCTTCTGAATGAAGAAATTATAGATTTAGAGAAAAAAGACGTGTCAGATACAATCCAGAGAGGCGGTACAATTTTAGGTACTGCAAGATGTATGGAATTTTTGACAGAAGAAGGTCAGACAAAAGGGGCTGAGATTTGTAAGGCACACGGAATTGACGGACTTATTGTAATCGGTGGTGACGGTTCCTACCGTGGTGCATTGGCACTTGCCAAACACGGAATCAATGTCATCGGTATTCCGGGTACAATCGACCTGGATATTGCCTGTACGGAATATACAATTGGCTTTGACACTGCGATTAATACGGCGATGGAAGCGATTGATAAAATCCGTGATACATCTTCTTCCCACGAGCGATGCAGTATTATCGAAGTTATGGGTAGAAATGCAGGATATATTGCACTTTGGTGTGGTATTGCCAACGGTGCGGAAGATATTTTGCTTCCTGAAAAATATGATTATGATGAACAGAGAATTGTAAATAATATTATCCACAACAGAAAGCGTGGTAAGACACATCACATCATTATCAATGCAGAAGGTATCGGACATTCTACTTCTATGGCCAGAAGAATTGAAGCAGCTACAGGTATTGAGACGAGAGCCACAATTTTGGGTTATATGCAACGAGGCGGTAGCCCGACCTGTAAGGACAGATATTACGCATCCATTATGGGTGCCTACGCAACTGATATTTTGTGTCAGGGCAAGACAAACCGTGTAGTTGGTTATCAGCACGGAGAATTTGTTGATTTTGATATGGACGAAGCTTTAGCGATGACAAAGAATATTCCTGAATATCAATATGAAGTAAGTAGACTTTTGTCTATGTAATTTGAAAAGTAACAGCCGGGGATTCGAACCCCGGTTGTTTTTATAGGCAAATTCCTGCCTATAAAAACGCTCCGCGAGGATGTGCACTCGCGCGAAGCGAAAATATGTCGCAAGTGACCGCGCTCAGCGCGAGAGTTCCGCAGGTGGAACTTGTTTTATAGGAGAGAATATGATTACAGCAACGAGTAATAAACGTATAAAATGGCTTGTATCTTTAACGGAGAAGGCGAAGGAACGTAAAAAAGAGCAGGTTTTTTTGGTAGAGGGTACAAAGATGTTTGAGGAGGCGGATGAAAAATATATCCGCGAGGTTTATGTGTCTGAAAGCTACATAGAGAAAAACGGAATTTCGGAGAAATTGAAAAAAACAGGATATGAAACTGTAAGTGACGAAGTATTTAAGAAAATTTCGGATACAAAGGCGCCACAGGGGATTTTATGTGTAATGAAGCAGTATCAGTATACACTGGAGGAACTTTTGCAAAAGGAAAATCCGGTGTTTGTTTTACTGGAGGATATACAGGACCCGGGAAATCTTGGTACGATTTTAAGAACCGGCGAAGGTGCGGGGATTGACGGCGTTATTATGACAAAGGATACGGTAGATATTTACAATCCGAAAACTATCCGCGCTACTATGGGAAGTGTTTACAGAATGCCTTTTTTATATGTAGATTCTCTGGCGGATGTGATTGAAAAATTGCAGGAAAAAGGTATTTCGGTTTACGCAGCACATTTGCAGGGAAAAGAATATTACGACAGCTTTGATTTTAAGAAAGGCTCAGCATTTTTAATAGGAAATGAGGGGAATGGGCTTAAAAAGGAAACGGCGGACCTGGCAGATTTTTATTTAAAAATTCCGATGGAAGGCAAGGTGGAATCTTTAAACGCTGCCATTGCCACATCTTTACTTATGTATGAGAGCTACAGACAAAGAAGAAAATAGGCAGATGCCTTAAAACGGAGGAAATTATGGAAAATAAAACGATTGGCTTTATCGGACTGGGAAATATGGCAAAGGCGATTATAGGTGGACTTTTGCAAAATGAATTTGTGAACAAGGAGAACATAATCGGTAGTGCGAAAACGGAAAAGACACTTCTGAAAATGAGAAATGATTACGGGATAATGACATTTTCCGACAATTGTGAGGTGGCCAAAAGAGCAGACATTCTGGTGCTGGCAGTGAAGCCTCAGATGATAGATGGTGTCCTTGATGAAATCAGGGGTAGCCTTAAAGAGGATGTCCTTGTGATTTCCATTTTGGCAGGAAAAAATATCTCTTATCTGGAAAAGGGAATCGGAAGGAAAGTGAAGCTGGCAAGATGTATGCCGAATGTGGCAGCACTTGTGGGCGAAGGCTGTACGGGAATCTGTTTTAATGAAAAGTGTGAAGATACAGACAAAGCTCTTGTTGTATCTATATTGGAAAGTATTGGTATGGCAAAGGAAATTCCGGAAAATCTGATGGACGCGGTAATCGGTGCAAGCGGAAGCTCTCCTGCATTTGTATTTATGATGATTGAGGCGATGGCAGATGCAGTGGTACAGGCAGGAATGAGACGCGATTTGGCATACGAGATGGTGGCACAGGCGGTATATGGCAGTGCAAAGCTGGTACTGGAATCTGAAAAAGCACTGGGAGAAAAAATGCATCCTGCCCAGCTTAAGGATATGGTTTGTTCGCCGGGCGGAACCACCATTGAAGGTGTAAAAGCCTTGGAAGAAGGTGGCTTTAGAGGCGTTTTAATGGAGGCAGTGGAAGCTACAATCAATAAGTCGAAATTGCTTTAAAATGTATCTATAATTCTGAAAATTAAAAAATTTCATTAAAAATTTGACAAATAAAGGAAAGTTTGTTATATTACCTCGGTAACAAATGTAACAATTTTGTAATAAATCATACATATTTGTGTATAATACAGATATGGAACACAGCAAAATGTGTATAGCGCACAAGGGTGCGTGATGATTTACGGAGGTACTACAATGTTAAACGTCAGGAAGGCGGTTGTAGCAGTTATGGGAGCTTTGCTTGGAATTGTTATTATCACTGCTACAGATATGACCGTAATGGCAAGCAATCACACAAAGGTTTTGGAATCTTTAAACAGCGGACTTGGTATTGTTTTAGAACCGAGTGCGTATGAAACAGGAACTACACAGGATGTGGCGCAAACTGTAAAAGAAGCATATGAATCACAGCTTGAATTGGGATTCATTATGGTAGATGTAGATGATGCGTTAAATGTACGTGCAGATGCAAGTGTAGATGCAGACAGAGTCGGACTTATGTATAAAGGCTGTGGCGGAACAGCTTTGGAAAGAAGAGACGGATGGACAAAAATCCAGTCAGGCGATTTGGTTGGCTGGGCAAACGATAAGTACATTTTATATGGAGAAGAAGCACAGGCTTTGGCAAATGACATCGGTATGGAAATTGCAACGGTAGATGCCAGTGCGCTTCGTGTCAGAAAAGAACCGAATCTGACTTCGGGTATTTTGGGAACGGCTGATGCCGGCGATATCTTTGAAGTAATCGACAAGGTGGACGAAGAATGGTATATGGTTGATTACAAAGGAAAAGACGGCTATGTTTCAGCACAGTATGTAGCAGTGGAACTTTTGGTGGACGAAGGTGAAACAAACGAAGAAATCAAAGAAAGAGAAGCAGCCGAAGCGGCTGAAAAAGCAAAACTTACCTATAATGCAGGTGCTTTTGCGGCTACAGCGGATGAAACAAGACTTTTAGCAGCTTTAATTCAATGTGAAGCAGGCGGAGAAGACTATGAAGGACAGCTGGCGGTTGGTGCGGTAGTTATGAATCGTGTAAGAAGTTCGGCTTTCCCGAATTCTATTTCTGAAGTTGTCTATGCGTCAGGTCAGTTTACACCGGCCCTAAACGGCAGACTGGAAGAAGTATACAATGGAAATATATATGAAGGTTGTATTAAAGCAGCAGAGGAAGCCGTGGCAGGAAATACAAACGTCGGAGATGCCAAATATTTCAGACGTGCAGGAAAACGTGAAGGTATCGAAATCGGAAATCACGTATTCTGGTAAAATGGATTATGATAAGTCTCATAGTAATATGGGACTTATTTTTATATATCAGAATTTTTCTTGAAACTCGACATAAAATATAGTAAACTATACGCAAATGGCAAAACGATTACAAAGGAGGTTTTACTATGAGCCTTTCAATTATTTGGTTAGTCGTACTGGTTGCTTGTTTGGTTGTGGAAATTTCCACACTTGGACTGACGTCCATATGGTTTGCAGGTGGTGCACTTCTTGCAATGATTATTTCATTGATAGGCGGACCATTGTGGTTGCAGGTATTGGTATTTCTGGTGGCTTCGATTGTACTGCTGGTATTTACGAGACCGATTGCGACGAAGTACTTTAACAAAAGCCGTACAAAGACCAACGTGGACAGCAAAATAGGAAAACAGGCGATTGTTACGGAAAGAATTGACAATTTAATAGGTGAAGGCCGAATCGTAACAGACGGAATGGAATGGACGGCGAGAAGTCTTGATTCGTCGGTTATTGAAGAAGGCACAGTTGTAACTATTGAAAAAATCGAGGGCGTTAAGGCCATCGTAAAAATAAGAAAAGAGGGATAATGATATGGAACCAATATTTATTTTATTAGTATTTTTAGCAGTATTAATTTGGATTTTAGCAAGCTGTATCAAGATTGTTCCACAGGCACAGGCTGTTGTATTGGAAAGACTTGGTGCATATCAGGCAACTTGGAACGTAGGACTTCACTTCAAAGTTCCGTTTGTTGACAGAATTGCAAAAAGAGTAAGTCTTAAAGAACAGGTGGCAGATTTTCCGCCACAGCCGGTTATCACAAAGGATAACGTTACAATGAGAATTGATACGGTAGTTTATTATCAGATTACAGACCCGAGATTGTTTGTATACGGTGTTGAACGTCCAATGATGGCTATCGAAAACTTAACAGCAACAACACTTCGTAACATCATTGGTGAATTGGAATTAGACCAGAGTTTAACATCCAGAGAAACAATTAATACAAAAATGCGTGCAACTTTGGACGAAGCAACTGACCCATGGGGCATCAAGGTAAACCGTGTGGAACTTAAAAACATTATGCCACCACCGGAAATCCAGAACGCAATGGAACGTCAGATGAAAGCGGAACGTGAACGTCGTGAAGCGGTTACAAGAGCAGAAGGTGAAAAGAAAGCAAGTATCACTGTTGCAGAAGGTAAGAAAGAATCTGCTATTTTGGAAGCAGAAGCTGAAAAACAGTCAGCTATCTTACGTGCAGAAGCTGCAAAAGAAAAACTGATCCGTGAAGCAGAAGGTGAAGCAGAAGCTATCTTGAAGGTACAGCAGGCGAAAGCCGATGGTATCAGAATGCTTCGCGAAGCAGGTGCTGATGAAGCAGTTCTCAGAATTAAGAGCCTTGAAGCATTCGAAAGAGCAGCAGACGGAAAAGCAACAAAACTCATCATCCCTTCAGACATTCAGGGTGTTGCAGGCTTAGTTGGTTCTTTAAAAGAAGTTGTAAAAGATTAATTTCGTAGAAAGTATATCTTTTAGGACGGAGCAGAATTTATAGAGAATAATTGCCCACGTTGTAGTGTATTTACAATGTGGGCATTTAGAGTTTTTTGTAGGAGGATAAAAACGATGAATTTACAGGGAAGACACTTTTTAAAACTCTTAGATTTTACCCCGGAAGAAATTATGTATTTGGTAGATTTGGCAGCAGACCTTAAAGCAAAAAAGAAAAAAGGTATTCTGACAAGAGATTATGAAGGACAAAACGTAGCTTTGGTTTTTGAAAAGACCAGTACAAGAACACGTTGTTCCTTTGAAGTGGCGGCTCACGACCTGGGTATGGGAAGTACATATCTTGACCCGTCTGCGTCACAGTTTGGTACAAAGGAAAGCATCGCTGACTCCGCAAGAGTACTGGGAAGCATGTATGATGGTATCGAATATCGTGGTTATGGTCAGGAAATTGTGGAAGAACTGGCAAAATACGCAGGTGTACCTGTGTGGAACGGACTGACAAATGAATTTCATCCGACACAGATGCTTGCTGACTTATTAACTATCAAAGAGCATTTTGGATATATTAAAGGTATCAAATTAACCTATATGGGCGATGCCCGTTACAATATGGGTAATTCGCTTATGGTTACCTGTGCAAAAATGGGTATGCATTTTACAGCCTGCGCATCTAAGAACTTTTTCCCGGATGAGGAGCTTGTAAAAAACTGTCAGAGGATTGCTGAGGAAAATGGCGGCAGTATCCGTTTGACAGAAGATGCTATGGAAGGAACCAGGGATGTAGATGTAGTTTACACAGACGTATGGGTTTCTATGGGTGAACCGCTTGAAGTTTGGGAAACAAGAATTCGCGAACTTTCTCCATATCAGGTAAACAAGGCGATTATGGATAATGCGGGTGAAAAAGCTGTATTTATGCATTGTCTTCCGGCTTACCATGATTTGAAGACAAAGGTCGGAAAAGAAATGGGTGAAAAATTCGGTTTTACAGAACTGGAAGTAACAGATGAAGTATTCCAGTCTGAAAAATCCATTGTATTCCAGGAAGCAGAAAATCGTATGCATACAATTAAAGCTGTTATGGCAGCAACACTTACGAAGACAAGCGACAGAGGATAATATATGAAAGCTGAAATCTTAGCATTGCTGAGGGAAAGTGACAAGTTCGTTTCCGGTCAGGAACTTTGCAGCCGTTTTGGCGTATCCAGAACGGCTGTGTGGAAAGTCATCAATCAACTGAAAAAGGAAGGATACCGTATTGAAGCTGTACAGAACAAAGGGTATCATATGGTTTCCTCCCCTGACTTGTTGTCAAAATATGAACTGGAAAGCCGCCTGAATACTGAGTGGCTCGGCAGAGAAATCGTTTATAAAGAAGTAACGTCGTCTACCAATGCCGATGTCAGAAGAATGGCAGAGGACGGAGCGAAAAACGGTCTTTTGGTTGTGGCTGACGGTCAGACTTTGGGAAAAGGACGAAGAGGGAGAGAGTGGGAGTCTCCAAAAGGGACAAACCTCTATTTCAGTATGCTTTTAAAGCCGAATTTTTCGCCCGATAAGGCCTCTATGGTTACTTTGGTGGCGGCTTACAGTGTGGCGGCAGTAATCCGGGAAAATACAGGCCTTGATGCTAAGATAAAATGGCCCAATGATATTGTGGTGGGCAAGAAAAAGGTTTGCGGTATTTTGACCGAAATGAGTATGGAAAGAGATTACATTCACCATATTGTTGTGGGAATCGGCATTAATGTGAATGAAGAGGAATTCCCTTCTGAGCTTGAAGGGATGGCAACTTCGCTGAAAAACGAAAAAGGTAGTATTGTATCAAGAGCCAATCTTTTGAGTGATATTCTTTTGCAGTTTGAAACGGATTATGCTACGTTTTTAGAAGCGGAAAGCTTAAAGCCTTTTGTAGATGAATATAACAAAATGCTTGTAAACAAAGGTTCCCTTGTGAAGGTTTTAGACCCAAAAGGTGAATTTTCCGGAATTGCCGGTGGTATTAGCGAAGATGGAATGCTCATTGTATTTAAAGAAAACGGACAAATCGAGAAGGTGTATGCCGGCGAAGTGTCTGTAAGAGGTATGTATGGATATGTATAATAAACAGGATAATGCAGATGCAAAAATTGTATTGTGCGGTGCATCGGCTTATGAAAAGAAATATTATTTTAACGAACAGTTTAATGCACTTCCTGATTCTATCAAAGAAGAGTTACATGTAATTTGTGTGCTTTTTACGGAAGAAGTGGGCGGTGTCTTTACTGTGGTTTTTGACGAAGAGGGTCAGATTGCACTGGAAACGGATGCTTATGATGAGGATGTTTTGTATGACGATATCAGTTCGGGGCTTTTGGTAAATGAAATCCGAAGAAAAAGACAGGAATTGTTTCAGTCATTGGAGTTATACTATAGAGTGTTTATTTTGAAGGAAGATATTGAAGGATTATTGGAGGAGTAAAAATGGTACTTGTTATTGATGTTGGAAATACAAATATAACCTGTGGTGTATACGAAAATGACATATTAAAAACAACTTTCCGTATTACTACCAAAATTCCGAGAACGAGTGATGAATACGGAGTTTTAATCCGTGATATGCTCAAAAATAATGATATATCTACAGAGCATATTGAAGGCGTTATTATTGCCAGCGTAGTACCAAATGTAATGCATGCACTGGTGGGTGCCATTAATCGTTATGCCGGAAAAAATCCGTTAATAGTGGGACCGGGTATTAAAACAGGTATTATGATTACATCTGATAATCCAAAGGAAATCGGACCGGACAGAATTGTTGACGCAGTGGCAGCTTATGTCAAATATGGCGGACCTGTACTGGTGCTTGATTTTGGTACGGCAACAACTTATGATTTGGTGACAGAAGACGGTAAGTTCCCGGTAGGTATCACTGCTCCGGGTATCCGTATTTCAGCAAAAGCACTTTGGGAAGACACGGCGAAATTGCCGGAAATAGAGATCAAAAAGCCGAAGTCTATTCTTGCTACGGAAACTATCAGTAGTATGCAGGCGGGACTTGTGTACGGGCAGATTGGTCAGACGGAATATATTATTAAAAAAGTAAAAGAAGAAACAGGTTATGAGAACCTGAAGGTGGTAGCAACCGGTGGACTTGGACGAATTATTGCCAATGAAACAGATACCATTGATGTGTATGACAGTTCACTGACTTTGGATGGACTTAAAATAATATACGATAAGAATGTAAAATAAAGGTGAAACCATGAAAACTTTGCAGATAGGAAATGTCACACTTCCTAACAATTTGATATTGGCACCTATGGCAGGCGTAACAGACCTGCCATTTCGTTTGATTTGTAAGGAACAGGGCGCGGGACTACTATGTATGGAAATGGTCAGCGCAAAGGCCATTTATTACAACAATAAAAATACCGAAGAACTGATGGCAATTGACGAGCGAGAATTACCTGTTTCTTTGCAGCTTTTTGGTTCCGATCCTGATATCATCAGCGAAATGGCAAAGCGTATTGAGGAAAAACCATTTGCCATTCTGGACATCAATATGGGCTGTCCTGTTCCGAAAGTAGTGAATAACCACGAAGGTTCGGCACTGATGAAAAATCCAAAGCTTGTGGAAGAAATTGTGACCAAAACCGTAAAGGCAATCAAAAAGCCGGTTACAGTGAAAATCCGCAAAGGCTTTGATGACGACAATGTAAATGCGGTGGAAATTGCCAAAATTGCGGAAGGAAGCGGTGCGGCGGCAGTGGCAGTTCACGGCCGAACAAGAGCCCAGTACTATTCCGGAAAGGCGGACTGGGATATTATTGCCAAGGTAAAACAGGCGGTATCCATTCCGGTTATTGGTAACGGTGATATCGTGGATGGTTTCAGTGCAAAAAGGATGCTTGAAGAAACCGGTTGCGACGGACTTATGATAGGAAGAGGCGTTCAGGGAAATCCGTGGATTTTCAGGGAAATTGCGACTTATCTGGATGAGGGGATTATTTTACCAAGACCGGATAGGGCAGAAATGAAAAATGTTATTTTGAAGCACGCAAATATGCAACTGGAATGCAAGGGCGAATATACAGGTATCCGGGAAATGCGAAAACATATTTCGTGGTACACGAAAGGTATGCCAAATTCCGCACGCCTTCGGAATGAAATTAACAGTATCGAAAACTTTTCGGAACTTAAGGCTTTAGTAGAACGTCTTTTTGATTTGTAAAAAAGGAATAATTTTATCCCGCAGACATATTCTACAATATGGACAGTGAAAAAATTCTTTTTTGTTACCGGGATGATAAATTGAAAAAGCCGTTTGTTTATGAGGCGACAGATGAAATGAAGATTGTGGCGGCAGTGCCTTGTGTCAGGAGCTTTTTGGGGAAAACATTTTTCATAAGTCACAAGCAAGTAAAGAAAAATATTGCCGCACTTTATGAAGCATCGGGTGCCGAATATTTGTGGCTGGATGATGCGCTTTGTTTGTTTTTGCAGATGGACAAAATGGACCTGCCGGAAATTCTTTATGAGAAATGGCTTTCGGATGTGCCTTTTTTTCATACATTGGTATTTGCCGATGATAAAAAGGGCAGAGCACTGAAACATATTCTTGCAAAAACCGATAAATTGGCGGCGGTCTGCATAGTGTGTTATGAAAAGAATATTTCGGATTATGAAGAACTGGCAACAAAGCTGTTTCAAAGAGAAGGCATCGTTTTGCAGATTTTTACGTATGAAATGCTGGAAGAAAGAGCGGAGGTATTTGCCCGTGATTTGATTATAAAGGGAAGAGCAGCGGTACTGGATTTTGACAGCAGGCGTTCTTTTTGGGATAAAAGGTTGCAAAAGGATATGGGCTACTATTCTTTTTGGAATGAAATCAGGCTTTTTCTTGACACTTTTCAAAAAAATCGCTATAATACATTGACTAAATAGGCTTTATGCCACATAGGAGGATAAAAACCATGGAAGTAAAGAAGAATATTTTAACTTATGAAGGTCTTAGAAAATATGAAGATGAATTGCATGAGTTAAAGGTTGTAAAGAGAAAAGAAGTTGCACAGAAAATCAAAGAAGCAAGAGAACAGGGCGACTTATCAGAAAATGCTGAATATGATGCAGCAAAGGATGAACAGCGTGACATCGAAGCGAGAATTGAAGAATTAGAAAAGATTCTTAAGAATGCTGAAGTTGTTGTTGAAGATGAAGTAGATTTAGATAAAATCAGCATTGGTTGTAAAGTTAAAATCCTCGATATGGAATTTAATGAAGAATTAGAATATAAAATTGTTGGTTCTACAGAAGCTAACAGCTTAAAAGGAAAAATTTCCAATGAATCACCGGTTGGTAAAGCATTGATTGGCAAGAAAAAAGGTGACGTTGTAGATGTGGAAACACAGGTGGGCGTCTTAAAATATAAAGTACTTGGAATCGAAAGATCAAACTAAAGGGAGTGAAGAACGTGTCAGAAGCACAGAACCAGAATCAGAAGGGCAAAGGCCAGCAGGAACAGGATATCAACCAGTTATTAAAGGTTAGAAGAGAAAAGTTAGCTAACCTTCAGGAAGCGGGTAAAGACCCTTTTAAAATTACAAAATATGATGTAACACATCATAGTATGGATATTAAAGAAAACTTTGAAGAAATGGAAGGTGCGAGCGTAACCGTTGCAGGTCGTATTATGCAAAAACGTGTTATGGGTAAAGCTTCTTTCTGTAACATTCAGGATTTAAAGGGCAATATTCAGTCATATGTTGCAAGAGACAGTGTGGGTGAAGAACCATACGCAGATTTTAAGAAGTATGATATTGGTGATATCGTTGGTATCAAGGGTGAAGTTTTCCGTACTCAGATGGGCGAAATTTCTATTCACGCGAGTGAAATTACGTTGCTTTCAAAGAGTTTACAGATTTTACCTGAAAAATTCCATGGTTTAACAAATACAGATATCCGTTATCGCCAGAGATATACAGACTTAATTATGAATGCTGACGTAAAGGATACTTTCCTTAAACGTTCTAAAATCATCAGCACAATCCGCCAGTACCTTGCAGGGGAAGGCTTCATCGAAGTGGAAACACCTATGCTCGTTGCAAACGCAGGTGGTGCTGCAGCAAGACCATTTGAAACACATTTCAACGCATTGGATGAAGATTTTAAACTCCGTATTTCTCTTGAGTTATACTTAAAGAGATTAATTGTTGGTGGTCTTGAAAGAGTATATGAAATCGGACGAGTTTTCCGTAACGAAGGTCTTGACACAAGACACAATCCGGAATTCACATTGATGGAATTATACCAGGCTTACACAGACTATAACGGAATGATGGATTTAACGGAAAATATGTTCCGTTACGTAGCTCAGGAAGTACTTGGTACAACCACTATCGTATACAACGGAATTGAAATGGACTGGGGTAAACCATTCGAAAGAATTACAATGGTTGACGCAGTAAAAAAATATGCAGGTGTTGACTTTAACGAAATCGCTTCTACAGAAGAAGCAAAAGCGATTGCTAAAGAAAAACACGTGGAATTTGAAGAACATCATACAAAAGGCGATATTTTGAACCTCTTCTTTGAAGAATTTGTAGAAGAGCATTTAATTCAGCCGACATTTGTTATGGACCATCCGATTGAAATTTCACCGCTCACAAAGAAGAAACCGGATGACCCGAACTACGTAGAAAGATTTGAATTATTTATGAATGGTTGGGAAATGTGTAACGCATACTCAGAACTTAACGACCCAATCGACCAGAGAGAACGTTTTAAAGCGCAGGAAGCATTACTTGCTCTTGGTGACGAGGAAGCGAACACAACAGACGAAGACTTTATGTATGCCTTAGAGCTCGGCATGCCACCAACAGGCGGTATCGGCTACGGCATCGACAGACTCTGTATGCTTCTCACAGATTCTCAGGCGATTAGGGATGTGCTTTTGTTCCCGACAATGAAATCTTTAGACAAATAAAGCTAGGAAAATCAAGGGTTTCAGAGATTGGAAGTCAAAATTTACGACCAATTTACGACCAAAGAGAACACGTTCAAAAATTTTATAGCAAATAGACATACAAAAAGGGATATTCCGTTTGGAATGTCCCTTGAATTTTTGTGTTTATGAGTGATTTTTGCTTTTTAAATACTCAGCTAGTTTATATACCATTTCCATATCTTTTTCGGTTAAGCCACTTGCATCTATTGTAGATGTTTTTTCTACCCCAAGCAGATAATCAGTTGAAACAGAAAAGATATTGGAAAGTTCGACAATATATTGCGTTGACGGAACAGAAATACCCAATTCCCAAGCATTGACACTAGAGCGAGTTATTCCCAATTTTTTGGCTAATTCTGTTTGTGTATATTCTTTTTGTTCTCTAAGGAATTTTATTCTATCTGCAACCATATATATCACCTCTGCTAATATAGTATGATACAGAAATCAATCAGATATTTCATTATCAAGAAGATATATACAGTTGACAAATGAATTGACACTAAAATGACAGAATGGTATTATTAAATATGATAAATTCGTACTATACAAACAAGAAAGAAGGCAAAAGACAATGAAAAAGAAAATTATTTCAAGTTTGCTAGTGTTGGTATTATCGATGAGTGTTTTTGTTGGATGTGGTTCAAAGACAGATAATGTATCTGACAATGCAGGAATCACGACAGAGGCACCAACAACAACACCAGAGCCAACAGCAACACCAGAACCAACCGAAGAACCGCATCAGCATTCGTATGTTGAGACAATCACAACCGAAGCGACTTGTGAAACAGACGGAGAAGCAACTTATACTTGTGAATGTGGCGACAGCTACACAGAACCTATCACAGCAGTAGGTCACGTTTTTGAAACCTATACATCAAATAATGACGCTACCTACACAGCAGACGGAACAGAAACAGCTAAGTGTAATAATTGTGATGTAACCGACACAAGAACCGCAGAGGGTTCAATGCTTACTTACACATATACAGATATGGACGCTACCATGTACGCACAGAAAACTGTAAACGTAAGAAGTCTTCCAAACACAGACGGCGAGAAGTTAGGCTCATTGTCTACCAATGACGAAGTGAAAGTAACAGGTCAGTGTGCAGAGACAAGCTGGTATCGTATTGAGTACAGCGGTGGTGTGGCTTATGTAAGTGACAGCTACTTAGGAAATGATAAGGTTGTTGTAGAACAGCCTAAAGCTCCAGAGCAGAGTTTCGGAAGAATTTAACACCGATATCGTTGCATCTGACTGGTATCAGGAAGGTTATACAGACGGCC
>ERZ1032130.11-NODE-11-length-61981-cov-12.650744_pt1 | contig 61981 bp, 53 predicted proteins | sample MGYA00517879_ERZ1032130 | MGnify/ENA primary metagenome ERZ1032130 (study PRJEB33719, sample SAMN04262597) | wastewater metagenome | biome: rural village; feature: animal feces; material: feces | host: Bos taurus | place: El Salvador | collected 2012-01-31 ...
TCTTGACCAGGGATTTGGGCGTGAAGAACACCCCATCGTCAGATGCGATGTTCTTAGCAAATTTATTGAGGAAGTATTCGTAGATCCGGCCCAGGATGTCGCCGCCCACTTCGTCCAGAGCGCTATTGTTGAAGATACGCAGCAACTCGGAAAGAATCTCGTCGGTGAACATGGTGTAGTCCTTGGGCAGGACACCAACTAACTGCTCGCTCTGTTCTTCGATGAGTTCCATAGCATGGTTCACAGCCTTGCCGATGTCTGCACTCTCCGGCAGATTTACAAGGTAATCATACCGAGCCTCGGGAGGCAGGTACAGAGCGCTCTTCTCTGCAAAGTCGCTGGGTTCCACAGGCAGCACTCTGCCCCGGCGGACAGGACGATCCTTCAGAATTTCCGCTTCCACCAACTTAAAGCGACCAAAGGCATAGCGCAGGAAAATCAGGCCCAGCACGGGCATGCAATATTGATTGGATGTCAGTTTGGAACCCTGCCGCAGGAGGTCAGCAGATTCCCAAAGTTCCGCTTCCAGTTTTCTGATATTAATCATGTCGTTTCCTCTTTCTTTTTATCGCCTTCTGCTGCAACCTCATCGTGAAAATACTTTCCCAGCAGGTCATCTAAGTCCTCTCTCATGGTTTTCTTCGGCAGAACATTAAGATTATCAAAGGCATATAGGCGAATGCCATCCAAATAGTTGGCAATTCTAACTACGGATTTAGACACCGACTCAAGCTGAGAGTTTACACTTTCAACTGCACGAGCCACACGGTTATCAGGGCCACATCCGATATAGGTCACACTCCGAACATACGAAACCCTTTTACACTTTCCCGGAACTTTGTATTCCACAGATATATCAATCTGCGGGAAAGCATGGTTTGCCATGGATGCACCAAACATCGCTACCTCACCCTGGATAGTTTCCTCAGGGTACAGTTCAAACCGCATATCGAACAGAGAATCCAGGTGCAGTTCATTTCGATCACCGTTATTACGAATGTTGCTTACAGTAATCTTCGCCTCTTTCACTGGTAACCCGCCAGTATTCTTTATCTGAAGGTACAACGAATAATCCTGCTCAATCAGGCTCATACTGAGCTGAGGCTGGATGCTGTCCCTATACTGCCAACGGCTCTGAACATTACTACGCACCGCCACAATGACAGCCACAACAGCAACAATCGCTGCCACAGTTGCCGGATACTGTTCAACAATCACAAGCATATCATTCAAACTCATAATTCACTCCCCAAATTAGAAATATGGACTTTTACTTGCCGTCCGGAAGCAAATCCATAATATCGCCAATATTAGCGTCCAGCACCTTGCAAATTTTAATCAGCACCGCCATGGAGACTTCCTCATCACGGCGGAGTTTGGTCATGGTATTGGGTGCCACACCGGCTGCTCGGCGCAGGTCGGCCTTGCTCATTTTCTTGTCAATCAACAGCTTCCAGAGCTTATTATATGAAATGGCCATATCGGAACCTCCATATGTAGACAAATTCTGCTTGTATTATACATCCATTCGTCCAGAGGTGCAAGAAATTTTCGCAATCATTTGCGAAAATTTCTATGAACAAACACCTCCCTATAAAAACGGAGGCTACCCTTGTCAGGTAACCTCCGTCTTTATATTACACATTATTCCGTTTCATAGGGCCAATCGATGATGCCGCCGAATTCCTTGATATTGGTATAGCCCTGTTCCACCAAGGCTTCCGCCGCAATCTTACTGCGGCGACCGCTACGGCAGTAGACGAGGATCAGCTGATCTTTTTCCGGCAGTTCTTCCTCTGCACGCGCTTCGATTTTCGTATTGGGAATCAGAATCGCACCGGGGATATGACCCTCGTCATATTCTTCCTGTGTCCGCACATCCAGAATAATGTAGCCTTCCTCGGTGTCCATAATCTGCTTGGCTTCTTCCGCCGTGATGTTCATATATACCACCTCCTGGCCGTTTTCTTTATCTTGCCCGCAGGCAGTGAGCAGCATCACCGCCAGAAGGATTAGTATCAGTTCTTTCATGGTGTCACCCTTTCACATACCGCACTTCCAGTGCGCCGTCAAACTCACTGACTCGTTCACTGCCATCCCAGCGGAAACCGTGCTTTTCATAGAAGCGGCGCGCCCGTTTGTTCTCCTTAAAAGCCCAGAGGAAAACCGGCTGATCACCGATCTGATTCAGAGCTTCCTCCAGCATTGCATGTCCCAATCCTGTTCCCCAGCTTTCCGGCAAGGAATGAATGGCAACGATTTCTGCGGAATCCTGCACTTTTTGCCAAACCAACATACCACTGTTCTCACCAATCAGAAAGTGCATGTTCCCTTTCCGATAGATACCTTCCAACATTGCAGCGCAGTTATCTTCCTGTGCGCAAGCATCCATGGTCTGCTGCGACACAAAATCCGCAAAGGCAGTCCGGAAAGACATCGACATGATATGTCCCAACTGCTTCATATCTTCAAATTCTGCATTTCTAACAATCATTTCCATTACCCTTTAATAAACTTCCGAATAGTCTTTTCCTCGGCCATAGGGTTGAGCATCAGGATTTGCTGGCGAATATTCTCATAACTTTCCGCCGCGTCCAGTTCCGGGATCTCAAAATCCCGCTCTGCCCAGAAATTCTCCACGGTGGTGAACACGGTGCTGTTCCAGCCGTACTCGATGCCGTACTTGTTTTTCTTCTGCTTCCGGCCGGTCATGGTGATGAACATCCCCATTTGCAGGTCCACCATTGCCCTGTCAAAGCTCGACTTATCCTCTTTTCCAAAACCGCCCAGAGCCTTGATCTCATGGAGCGCCACATAGCCGTCCCGGACAATGTCATATATCCGCTTTGCGGTGTGACTGATGCCGCCCCGGTCATAGGCTTCCTCGAAAGTCTCGCCGTTTCTGCGAACGGCATAGAAATAGGGATACCAGTCCTTGGTGATGAAGCCGCTGGTTTTGAAGAACACCTTGGAATAGGCAATATCCGTCCGTTCTTCCAGCACCCGCATCCGCCATTCCCAGGGGTCGACCTCCGGGTCACCGCAGTGCCACTTCACCGGAGTGTCCAGCACATCCTGATTCAGCCAGTCATAGTCGATCAGCGCAAAGATGCCCTTGGCATTGCCGCCGCCCATGGAAAAGCCGCAGCGATTCAGGTCCCGGCAGAAATCCTCAAAGTTTTGGATCATGGTATCACTTCCTTTGCCCCTATTCTATCACATCCAGTAAAACACGAAAAGACTTTTCTTTGTTTATAGCGGTGCAAATCACGGCCCTCCCCGCATAAACTGCTTGTATCATACCAGCGAGGTGGGGTTATGAAGCAACAGTCAATTCTTTGGCAGGCAGCAGGATTTGCTCTCGTTACTTTTGGCGGCACGATCCTGCACTTTTTATACGATTGGACAGGCGGAAGCATCTTGGTTTCACCCTTTTCCGGGGTGAACGAATCCACCTGGGAGCACATGAAGCTGCTGTTCTGGCCGCTGTTCGCTTTCGCATTGGTTCAGCGGCTGTTTTTCAAAAATCAGGAAAACTACTGGTGTGTGAAACTGGCGGAGATTCTGCTTGGACTGGTGCTGATTCCTGTGCTGTTTTACACCTACAACGGTGCGTTTGGCAAATCCCCAGACTGGATCAACATCGCCATCTTCTATATCACCGCAGCATTGGTCTTTCTCTTGGAGTGGTGGGCATTCAAGGAGGATCGGCTGCCATGCAGGCATCCCCAGCTTGCTTTCGCCATGATCTGTCTTATCGGTGTTCTGTTCGCGGTGTTCACTTTTGCACCGCCGCAGATTCCGCTGTTTCAAGATCCGCTGACAGGAACCTACGGAATTTCCTTCTGATTTCTTTTCTTTGTTTATAGCGGTGCAGATTCTTACTTGCATGAAAAATCCCTCTGCTTTTGAAAAACAGAGGGATTCTCACATTTATAGTATTTCGATTAAGTTTGACAATCTCTTGATGGTAATATCGGAATCAGGGTCGTTGCCTTCCGTACGAATTCCGATGGCACGGAAGCGGCCTGCTTTGGCGGCTCGGACACCGGATTCAGCATCCTCGATAACGATTGCATTTTCCGGAGATACCCCCAGCATGGATGCTGCCAGCAGGAAGACTTCGGGATCAGGCTTGGACTTTGTGATCATAGTGCCATCGGCAATGGCATCAAAGAAATCTCCCAACCCCAGTTGCTTCAGAATCTGCTGTGTATTCTTACTGGAAGAACCGATTGCCAGAAGATACCCACGCTGTCGCAACGTGTGAAGCGTCATCCGGACTTCCTTGGACAAATCACCAGGAGTCATGGTAGAAAGATAGCTTTTGTAGATTTCATTCTTCTCGGTTGCGAGTGTTTCTTTCTGTTCTTCGGAATAGTTTGCGCTGCGCTCTCCCAGAATGATCTCAAGGCTTTCCATCCGGCTGACACCGCGAAGTTGGCTGTTAACCTGCTCGTCGAAAGGAATCCCCAAGCGGTCGGCCAGAGCCTTCCACGCCAGATAATGATACCGGTCGGTGCTACAGATGACACCGTCCAGATCGAAGATGATTGCGTATATGTTATTCATTTTTTTAATTCAAATCCGTTTCTTGTGAACACCGGAAGTTTACCATTCTTGCCTGCGGTGACGGTTTGGTTTCCGGAATATTCAGTTCCGTCAAAGAAATCGAACCATACTCCATCGGGCAGATAAACTTCACGGGATGTCGCGTTTTCTTCCAACAACGGAGCGACTAGTAGATCATCACCCAGCAGGTATTCATCCTGGCAGTTCACGGCGTTGATGTCATTGGGCCATTCGTAAATCAGCGGACGCATAAAGGGTTTGTTGTCACGGACACATTCTTGCGCTGTTTTCCACAGATAGGGGCGCAGCAGCTCATGAAGCTTATGCCAGTAACGCATTTCATCCATAAAGCCATAAGCCGCATAGCTTTCCTCCATGTTCCAGGGGCTGCGTTCGTTATTGCCCTCTGCACCGGGCATCAGTTCCCGGAACTGACCACCGTCCGGTTCTGAGTGCCACTGCATAATGGGACAGAAACAAGCCATCTGAGTCGCCCTGCGATACAGATCCAACGTGGGCAATGGGCCTGCAAAGCCCGCCAGATCAAAGCCCCAGAAGATCATACCGGAAGCCGCTGCCGACAGTCCGGCTTTCAGGACACTTGCCAGTTCACTATTCTGAGACTGCTGATCACCGCCCCAATGGCAGGGAACTGTGTGCTGGCCGGAAAAACCGGCGCGGCTGAAAATCACGCCATTGCTTCCAACAAAATTGCGATAGCTTTCTGTGTAATCTCTGGAGTATCGGTTAACGCCCTCCTTGCCAGTAGTTCCGTTATGGAACTGTGCATCGTTCCTGTGGATGAATTCACCGCCATCCGTTTTGAAGCCATCCACACCAATGTCCAGCAGATACTGCCGTTTGCCAAACCAGCTCTTGACCGTTTCGGGATTGGTGAAGTCCGGCACCATGGAATCCGGGAACCAGTTGCCCTTAGGGATGGTGTAGGGAGTGCCATCCGGCACGGTAACGCAGAGTTTCCGTGCTGCTGCATCCTCACGGTCCAGATCGTTCTGCGCGTCCTGCACTTCATCATCGCCCTGTTTCTTGTAAACAGGAACCTGCCATAGGAGCAGTTTCAGTCCGGCATCGTGGATGTCCTGAACCATTTTTGCGGGATCAGGCCAAGGAGTATCGGAGAAATCAAAATCTTCGTACTTCAGCGCTTGTCCATCGGGGACGGGTTCATACTTCGCTCCGTTCCAGATGTAGAACGTAGCCTCGTCGCTCCATGCCTCTAGAACAACGATGGACGCAGGGAAATCATACTTTTTGAGTTTAGCCAGAAGTTCATCCACGTCTTTCTGGGCATTCCAGCGGTTTGCAGAAATCCAAATACCCATAGTCCATTCGGGCGGCAACACTGCAGGTCCAAACAGGCTCATGTATTCCCGGACCATTTCCTCCGGTGTGCCGGAGAACAGAACCACATCCGCAGTTTCGGGCAGTTTGATTTCAATGCACTTATCACCAAAATCAAAAGTTGTGACTTCGCAGGTATCAACATACAGGCCGAATCCTGTGTCTGTCCAGAAGAAAGGTGTTGTACAATAAGTCTTATCTCCTTGGAAGCAGAATTTTTCCTGCACCGCATTTATGACGGTCTTGCCCTTTTGGTTCAGACTGTCATACTTTTCGCCCATACCGTAGGCACCGTTATAGGGAACATGGACGGTCAGGCGATTACCATCACGGTAAAACTCTGCATTGCCGAAAGATAATTCTTTTGTTGTGTAAGAGATTCGTTTCATAATGCTTACCCCTTGATACCGCCTGCCATCATGCCGTCCTTGAACTGCTTCTGTGCAATAATGTAGATCACAATGATAGGAATCATGGATATCAAACTGCCTGCCATCAGAACATTGTACTCCGTTGCGTACTGACCATTTAGTGTGGACAGAGCGATGGGTAGCGTCATCTTATTCTTATCGCTCAGCATCAGCAAAGGCCACAAGTAATCATTCCAGGATTCCATAAAGGTTGTGATGGACAGCGTTGCAAGACTGGGAACGCACAGCGGCAGCGCAACCTTGAAGAACACTTGGAATACTCCAGCACCGTCAATTTTTGCGGCATCCAGAAAATCATTGGGGATCGTTCGCATCTGCTGAACCAGCATAAAAATCGCGAAGGGACGGAAAATGGAAGGTAAAATAACACTGCCATATGTGTCTGTCAGTCCGATCTTGTTCATGATCACAAACAGAGGAATCATAGTAACCTGCGTGGGAATCATCATGGTGGCAAGGTAAGCACCCAGAACCAGCTGGCTGCCGGGGAAACGTAGTTTTGCAAATGCAAAAGCCGCCATGGCAGAAGACAGCAAGGTGATCACAGTATAGCTGACAGAAATGAACAGCGAATTGCCAATTGTTTTTGCAAAGGGGAACTTAGAGAACACCTTGATATAGGCGTTCCATGTGGGTTCCTCGGGAATCCACTGAATCGGAATGGACATCAGTGCGCCGCGGCTCTTGAAAGAGGTGGAAATCATCCACAGGAATGGAATCATGGCTATGACGGCCAGTGTGATTGCAATCACATAAAAAAGGACCGTGCCGATTCTTTTCTTAGTCGTCATAATGCACCCACCTTTCCTGTCCCTTCATCTGAATTGCAGTGAACACCATAATGATCGCAAACAAAATCCAGGAGAATGCTGCCGCATAGCCCATGCGGAAATAACGGAAGCCGTATTGATAGATTCGTTCCACCATAACCTGTGTGGCACCGTTGGGACCGCCTCCGGTCATGATCATAATCTGCGGGAACAGCTGGAAACTGTTGATCATTGCCACGATCACAACGTAGAAGATGGACGGAGTCAGCAAAGGCAATGTAATCTTAATGAATTTTGTCCAGCCGTTTGCACCGTCAATGTCCGCAGCCTCGTAATAGGTCTTGTTGATGCCCACAATGCCGGACAGAAGAATCAAGCCGAAGAAGCCCATATCCTTCCAAACGGAAACCAGAACGATTGCGGGCATTGCCCATTTCTCGTCCAGCAGCCAGCCGGGACCTTCAATGCCGAAGATCTCCAGAATGCCGTTCAGTGCGCCGTACTGCGGTGCCAGAACAGATTTCCAGATCAGCGATGCTGCGACCCAGCTGGTCAGAACCGGGATGTAATACACAACGCGGAATATGCCGATTGCCTTGCGGGGTCTGCTGAGCAGATAGGCTACCAGCAAAGAAGCGGCCAGCATGAATGGGATATAGAGAACGATATATTCTGCCGTATTGCTCAGGGTCTTCCAGAATTCGGGCGTTGTGAGAATGGTCTTATAGTTTTCAAGGCCAATGAAATGTTCCTGGAAGAATCCCGGCTGCATCAGCTGATCCAGGCCATTCCAGTCTGTCAGACTGATCAGTCCGGAAATGATCAGGGGCAATAAGCTGAAGATCATCAAACCGATCAAACTAGGCAGCAGAAATGGGGAGGCAACCAATAAACCGCTGCCTTGCTTTTTCAGTTTTGCTTTTGTACTCTCTTTCATTTTTACACCTCCAAGGGATAAAAATGGGGCCGCTGCACTATGCAGCGGCCCACAACTAGGAATTAGCCAAGCTTGATCTGAGCTTCGCACTCAGCCTGTGCCTGATCCAGAGCTTCCTGCACGGTGATAGTGCCTTCGGCTGCTGCGGCCAGCTTCTGACCAATGATGTCGCTCATCAGAGCGTAATCCTCGATAACGGGAGGCATGACCAGGTAATCCAGGCTCTTGAAGACTGCCTCACGGTTGTCAGGAGGAGTGATCTCCAGGTAGGAGGACAGAGCATTCAGATCCTTCAGAGCGGGCAGATCCCAGCCAGCTGCCAGACGGATGTCAGCAGATTCGGTGGAGGATGCCAGCCATGCCAGCCAAGTAGCAACCTCGGTGGGATGCTCGGTCTTGGGGTTCATAACGACACAGTTGGAGAAGAAGTGGGTTGCCTTCTGGGTGCTGCCAGGCTCGACAACGATGTCCCATTCAAAGTCGCAATTGTCGGTGAAGGTCTGGAATGCCCAGATACCGGTGGGGATCATGCCCAGACGGCCGCTCATGAACATATCCCAGTCGCCCATGCCGCCCTGCTGCACAGCATTGGGTTGGACATTGGAAACCAGAACGCGGTCGACCAGAGCCTGGGCAGCTGCCAGGTTCTCGGGGGAATTAATGGTGAACTGGGTCTTGTCTTCGTTCAGCAGAGCGCCACCGTACTGTGCAACGACCTTGAAGAATTCATTGTAGGTAATGGGCTGCCAGATACCGAAGATGTCATCACCCAGAGCGCGGATCTTCTCAGCCGCAACCTGCAGGTCAGCTTGAGTCCAGTCGTCAGTGGGGTATGCAACACCGGCCTGATCGAACAGGTCCTTGTTGTAGATCAGGATAACATTGGAGAAGCTTTCGGGCAGGCCGTACTGCTTGCCGCCAACGTTGAATGCATTCAGAGCGGTTTCGTTCAGACCACTGACATCGACACCGGAGATCTCAGCCAGCAGGCCCTTGTTTGCGTATGCTGCGAAGTTTTCGATGTTCAGCTCGTAGCAGTCGGGAGCGGTGCCACCGGCAACGCGGGTCTGCATCTGAGTGAAGTAATCATCGTAGCCGATGGTCTCGACTTCGACCTTGATGTTGGGATGTGCAGCCTCGAAAGCAGCAACCATCTTTGCCAGGGTCTCTTCGTTGCCGCCGGAGGAGTTAAAGTTGCAGTAAGTAATGGTTACGGGCTCAGCCTTGGGAGCTTCTTCCTTGTTCTCGGGAGCCTGAACCTGCTCTTCAGTCTTACCCTCGGTGGGGGTTGCTTCGTTGTTTGCGGCAGGAGCGCAAGCTGCAAATACCATCAGCATTGCCAGAACCAGGGCAATCAGCGAAAAAAGCTTGGATTTCTTCATTTTTGTTTCCTCCTCAATTATTTTTTAATTGATTTTTTTGCTCTTTTCGCATAGAATGTAATTTGGCGAAAAGAGTGGCACACACATTCTTTTTCCCTGCGGTTTGCATGAACTTTGGCGAGGGCATGCAAGCCGCTTTTTTACACCTCCTCCATTGTGACACGGGATATGTCAATTCAGTTTTTTGACGGACCCCCGCACCACAAGTTGGAGGGGGAGAATCTCCTCCTGCTTCGGCAAGCTCGGGTCTTCAATATGCTTCAGCAGTAACTCAACTGCTTTCTGCCCTTTAAAGGAAATCTGCTGACGAACCGTGGTGAGACCGGGTGTCATGTATTGGGAAATCTCCACGTCGTCAAAGCCAATGATGGAATAATCATCCGGAACCCGCTTGCCTGCTTCAAAGAAACCTTTGGCTGCACCGATTGCCAGGATGTCAGCGGCTGCCACAACACCCGTTGTGGGCAGGCCGGAATCCATCAGCTTATTTGCCAGGTCTATACCGCTGTTGTAATCGATCTGACCTTCAAAGATGTATTCGCTTCTGAACGGAATCTCAAATTCACTGAGCGCTTGCTGGTAACCCAGCAGGCGTTTTTTCATGACGCCGTTTTCTTTCATTTGGCCTGCAAAGAAAGCCACATGTTCATGTCCGTTTTCCAGCATATAGCGGGTTGCCAGATAGCTGCCGTAGGCATCGTCGATACGGATATTGTGGTAATAATGGTCGTTGCAGTAGCTGTCAATTAGCACGATGGGAATCTGCGTTTTCTTCATCTGCTGATAGAAGTCGTTGGGGTACATGCCAATGACGATGATGCCATCCAGATTGCGCTTCTTAGCAAGGGTCAGATAACTCTCGTTTGCGTCAGTTGCGGAAATCAAAATGTGATACCCCTGCTGGCGAGCATAATACTCGATGCTTCCCAAGACCTCGCTATAGAAGCTGTTCTGGAACATCAGCCGGTCACCGGGTTCTGTCTGGGGGACAACCACACCGATCAGCTTGGAGTCGCGCATCGTAAGACTTCTGGCATTCAGATCCGGTACATAGTCCAGTTCTTCAATGGCTTCCATAACACGACGCTTGGTTTCTTCAGAAATCGGACGCTTGCCACTGAGCGCATAAGAAACGGTCGCGGTTGTAACTCCAGCACGCTGGGCTACATCTTTCAAAGTTGCTCTTGCCAAGGCACTGTCCTCCTTTCTGACGTTATGTGTTTAACCGCTTAAACTATCGTTCTGTAATTATGATAATAGTTGCATGCCTGTTTGTCAATAGTTTTTTGGCAAAATGTTGAAATTGCCATTGACAAGCTACTGAATTTTGTTATACTTGAAGCAAGAAAACAATTTAAGCGGTTAAACGATAAACTGCGAGGTGTTACTATGGATCGCTATATACCCACCGGTAATGAGATGGTTTCATTACCCAAAATCAATGAAAAGACCGCAGGAATTGAAGATTTTACCTATCTTTCCATGCAACACAAGGGCCTGATTGAAGTCAGAGGAAGCGAGAGTAAACCTTTAATTGCTCCATTTATTCAAATCGGTGAAGCAAGAGTCCCTCTATCGAATATGAGTTGGACACGGGAGCGTTATTGGATCCCTTCTCTTTCTGCAAAAGCTGGTTCCCACGATTTTTCCATGAAATTTCTGACACCAATTGGTGAACGTGGTTTTGCTATGAAGCTGTCATTCCATGCAGCCGATGATGTTGATATTCATTGGGGTTTGGAAGGTTGCTGGGATAGCAGTTGGCACTGCATCAACGAGGATAAGGAACTAGAAGGTAAGGCCTACTGCTACGAAAGCGGCTGGAATTTCAGTGTAATCTTCGACTTCCGCTGTGGTGCCCCTGTATTCGCTTTTGCACCCATGTGTGATAAGGAGACAAAAGCAAACTATTCTATCAGCGGAAACAGTGTCAATTACGTACTTGCCAGAAATGATTCTGTTGTCAAGGGCGAAACCCGCGAAATGGTTTTCTACTGGGGCCTTGGATACGAAGAGGTTGCCGCCGCTACCAGCGCAAAAGAGATGCTTCGCCGGGGATGGGATTGGGAATACAACCGCACTGCAACATGGCTGGATAAAAGAGTTTGCCAGATGGCAACTCCCAAACTGACTGAAATCTATAACACAAATCTGTTCTTCTGTATTTTCTATTCCACCGGCATTACCATGGATACCGAAGAATTGGTCTGTGCTACCAGTCGCGGCACCCGCTACTATGTCAGCGCAGCCTACTGGGACCGGGATGTACTGCTCTGGGCTTATCCTGCTATTCTGGATGCAGACCACGAACTGGCTGAGCAGATTCTCCACTACATTTTCGGACGCCAGAGAAAGAATCTTGGTATTCACTCCCGGTATATCGATGGCACCGTACTGGAACCTGGCTTTGAACTGGATGAACTGATGTCTCCGATCATTGCACTGGAAGCCTATGTATCCCAGACGGGTGATTCTGAAATTCTTGAGGATGCCAATGTCCAGAAGAGTATCCGTCAGATTCTGAAAACTCTGGATTCTATGAAGCATCCTGAGGTTGCACTGTATGAAACATTCCTCCAACCTACCGATGATGAAATTGTCTATCCCTATCTGACCTACAATAACATGCTGGTCTGGCGGAGTATGAAAGCCCTGGCAAATCTCTATCCAAGCAAGTATGCTGAATTAGATCAGCAGGCGGAAGATGTCAAGAATGCCATCTACAAGCATTGTGTTTTCAATGATAACGAAAACAAACCTTATTTTGGTTGGTCAATCGACTTGAAGGGACAGCACAACATTTACGATGAGCCTCCCGGAAGCCTGCAGCTTTTCCCCCACTACGGATTCTGCGATAGCAATGACGAGATCTGGTGCAATACCGTTTCCATGATTCGTTCTCCCGCTTATGAGTACAGCTTCGCTGATTCTCCCATTGCTGAAATCGGCTGCGCCCATGCACCTTACCCCTGGATTCTCAGCTTGTGCAACAGCTTGCTGTGCGGCCATGCAGAGCAGGCATTCCGGGAACTGGAGATCCTGGAAATGGACAACGGTATCGCTTGCGAAAGTGTTGATCCGGTTTCGGGCACCTGTACCACCGGTGCTGCGTTTGCAACCTGTGCGGGTTTCCTCTGCCACAGTATGAAAACTGCCCACAAGGAGGGACGCTATGAGAAATGATTTACATCTCACTCCCTGGGTAATCTCCCAAAAAGGTCCCGGCTGGGTTGATGAATTCTGCGAGAGCATTTTCTTCATTGGTAACGGGCGGATGGGCATTCGCGGCTATATTTCCTCCGAGCCTGCCCACCGTCCAATCCAAAAGGGGGTTTACTTAGCCGGTATCTTTGGCGAGATCAAACCCGGCATTACCGACTTTGTGAATCTGCCTACTCCCGTCTGTGAGAGAATCTATATTGACGGCGCAGAGGCGGAACTGGCATCCGAAATTGAGCGTGTTCTCAACATGAAGGAAGCCACACTGACCATGCGCTATACATTACGCTCCAGAGAAAAAACTCTGGATGTAGAGCATCAGCGCTTCCTTCCCAAAGAACATCCGGCACTGGTCATGCAGCGGCTTGTGTTCACCCCCGGTGCAGATATGGATATCTCTGTTGCCGGTGGCATCATGCTGGATAGCTGCAACAGTCCTATCCCCGATGACCAGACGAAAGCCAATACCGAAACTATCCAGCTTTCTCAGCTTGTCAGCGCATCCGTTTCCGAAAACGGCATTTGTTGTTCCTTTGATATCCTTGGAGCAAAGCTCGCTGTCATGGAAGAAGTTAGAATCCAGAGTGCCGATTTCCGGTATTCCCATAGCGATGGCACAGATATTGTTTATCAGGCGGCTACCCCAAAAGGAACAAAACTTGTCCTGGACAAAGCGGCATGCATCCTAACTTCCAGAGATGTTGATCCGCGGATTACTGGTATCCCCGAAAATTGGAACTATGATCTGCTGCTGAATGAACATAAGCAGGCATGGGCAGAAATCTGGAACAAGTGTGATCTGAATGTTTCCGCTCTGGATGATGAACTCTTAACTGGTCTGCACTTCTCCATGTATAACCTCATGGGCAGCTGCAATGCAAAAGATCCCACCGTCAGTATTGGTGCAAGAGGCCTAAGTCACGGCAGATATAAGGGTTGTTATTTCTGGGACACGGATATGTTTATGCTTCCGTTCTTCCTTGAAAACGATTTGGAAGCAGCGAAGAATCTCTGTGATTATCGCGTCCGTTCCCTTCCTGCAGCCAAGAAGCATTCCGCAAGTATGAATACTGCCGGTGCCCGCTATCCCTGGATGGCTGCACTGGACGGAAGTGAACAGTGCGAAACTTGGGATATCGGTTGCAGCGAACTTCACATCACTGCCGACGTTGCCTATGCATTGGATGCCTACTGCAAGAAGGCCGGCGATGAAGAATTCTATCTGGAAAGGGCTGCAGAAGTCTTTATTGAAACTGCACGTTTCTGGATCAGCCGCTATACATACCGTCCCGAGACAGGCGAAGTGGATCTGCTGTTCTGCAAGGGTCCCGATGAGTATTGCGGCATCACCAACAATAACCTCTTCACCAATGTAATGGTGCAGCACAATCTGGATCTGGCAATTCAGGCAGCAGCTGATCTTCGGGAGAAACGTCCCGAGCTTTACCAGGCTCTCGGAATCACGCAAGAAGAAATCGACCATATGGTCGTGGTTCGCAAGGCTATCAAATGGCCCCACAATCCCGCTACCGGAAGACTCCGCCAGGATGAAACTCTGCATCTTCTAGAACCTGCGGACATGGAGAAAATCAAGTTAGACGCCGGTGCCAGCTATCACCATGTTTGCTTTGACAGACTTCAGCGGTACAAGGTCATCAAGCAGGCAGATGTCCTGCTTCTGATGAGCCGGATGCCCCATCTATTTACGAACAAGCAGAAGAAGGAAGCATGGGTAGATTTTGAATCCATTTGCCTCCATGATTCCACCCTCAGTTTCGCAAGCCACGCACTGTTTGCTCTTCAGAACGGTTTTGAGGAACAAGGCTTCGAATACTTGAGAAAGGCTCTCCTTCTGGATCTCCGGGATGTCATGGGTAACACCGGACATGAAGGACTCCACCTTGCTTGCATGGGCGAAGCCTGGCAGGCTGCAATGACATTAACACAATAACCAGCATATGCGTCTCGGAAAAACGGGGCGCATTGCTTTTCTATTCTTTGTTTATAGCGGCGCAATTTTGACGCAGAAAGGACTTGACTAATCCTTCCTCCCACGCTACAATCCCACAAAACATTTTTTAGATTGAAAGGCGGGGTTGTTATGAAGAAAATACTATGGACAATTCAAGATGAAGCTGCGTTTGAGGTTTTTAAGAAAACCGATGTACTTCGTGCTGATCCAAATCACCTGCTTTTTGATGGTGATTTTGAGGATGCTTATCAGTGGATGGCGGATCAAATGCGTAACCGTATTGGTGCTGCACCAGAGGGGGTACAATATCCGGTATGGGCTTGGTATCAGTGGGAAGGCCAGCGAAAGCGCATGGACCTGCGCCGGTCCAGCTATGCCAAACGAGGAACACCGCTGGTTCAGATCACCTTCGAGGCTGATCCCCAGGAATTCCTGCTCTCTGATTTTGACGCGTGGCACTTCGTGCAGAATGAATACTATCTTACGGATAGCGAATCAGAATGGGATGACTTTTACGCAAATGACGGCGATCTGAGAAAAGACGAGATCATTGCATCCTGGGATAAGATTTTTGATATGGACCATGACGTACTGAGCTGGGATTCCAAACCAACTTACCGCTCCATCCAAGCTACCCTTTGGGAAGTCCGAATGTCGCAGGTTATCAAAGTTGAGCATTTCCTTGCAAAGTAATTCAAGCCCCGGTTCTGCTGCAGAACCGGGGCTTGACCACATTTTTGACCATAGACAGGATTCGAACGCGCGGAATCAGTGGAGCAGAGAGTTCCGGAAAGGATGAGTTTCCGGAGCAAACGCCGCCAAACGGAGTATAAAAGCTTAGAAAAATAAAACATTGCGCCTTTGGGTGCATCAGGCCGCGCGTTCGAGTCGCGCTACTCGGACCAAACCCTCCAGTTTTCAGAACGAAAACTGGAGGGTTTGACTTTTTACACTAACATATATGCAGCAGTTCGTAGCCCTTTCATTCACACGTTAGCTTCGCCCTATATATGTTGTTCGGCTATAATTTTGTTCTCCATCCATTCATAGCACATATATGCTCATACGCTCTATCCAGCGCAAAGCTCGTTTTCCAGCTTTTGGTTAATAACCTGTTCGTAGAGACCTGGTTGTAACATGATGCGGCTCCTTTTGCGAATTAGAATAAAGCTATTATATTGCAAAAGTCAAAGCACGTCAATTATCCAATGCAGCAAACATTTTCTCGTTACCAGAATGATCCTTTACTACCATTCTATCACATTCACCAGCCTTCGAAAAGTCTTTTCTATATTCTGTGGTGTAAGCAACAGCATACCTCGCATAAACTGCTTGTAACCCAATTTTCCTCAATGCCAATCTTCTACGCCGGGACGAGATCAAGTTTGTGGAGCGCGATTCCGAGGATCACACCAGCACCCTGTTCGCACTATCTGACTTTGGCACCGCAGGTGAAAATGGTGTTCGCAAGAACGATGATTATCTCAAGAGCTATCTTGCAAACCAGTACGGCGGCATTGCAGAAGTAGACTTCTCTTCTGTCTTTGAGAAACTCAATGATGCAGGAAATGGGCTGTTTCGCACACAGTGTTCCGTGTAGGCACTGTCCCATAGGCAGAAGCCATCGTGGTGCTTGGCAGTCAGAATGGCAGCGGTAAAGCCTGCCTCCTTTAGAACCCGCGCCCACTGGCGGCAGTCCAATGCGGTGGGCGCAAAATCCATGGGGCTTTCTGTGCCGTCGCCCCACTCCCGGTCGGTGAAGGTATTCACCGTGAAGTGGAGGAACGCCGTCTTGCCCCGGCGGTACCACTCCATATGCCGTTCGTGGGGGGGCGGCTCCCCAAGGACTCAGGCCGTAGCGGGAAAAGCAGTCATTAGGGTTCTCCTTTCATTCCTGCTGCATGCCTTCGCCCATTTTTACCTGGCTGGCATACTGATAAGGAGTCATATGCTGGATACGCTTAAAGAGCTGAATAAAGTGGGAAACATTCTCAAAACCGCAATTACGGCACACATTTTGCACCGAATCGCCATTTCGCAGCATGAAACAGGCCTTGGACACCCGCACCGTATTTAAGTAGTGCATATAGGTCATGCCAGTGAGAGCCTTAAAGCGGCTGCAGAAATGGTACTTGCTATAGCCTGAGATTTTCGCCGCCTCGTCGATGGTAATCTTTCGGGCAAAATTTTCATGGGTCCACCGGATCATCTCCTGAAGGCTGGACTCCCGGAACCGGGAGGCAGCCGGTTCTGTGCTGCGGCTGGAGTCGGCATACCGGGAAAGAATGCCGAACAGCTCCATCAAAAGCCCGATACAGGCGAACAGATCCCCGTCCTGGCCGATGAGCTTCCCCACCACATCCCGGACTTCTTCATAGGCATCGCACTTGTAATCCAGCTGGGAGAGCGTACAATCTCGCAGGGAAAGCAGATTTCTCACCTGGATATACCGATCCATCTCTTCGAAATTGATCTTGATCACGTACATGATACCTTTGCCAAGGCGTACGATGTTGGAATGAACCGTATAGGGCGGGATCACAAACAGCTGCTGCCCCTCCAGAGAGAAACGGTGGTTGTCGATAACGATCTCTCCCGCCAGATCATCGCAGAGCAATATCTCAATGGTCTCGGCATAGTGCAGGGGAACGATATCCTCGGTCTGGAACCGCTTGATCTGGATGGTATAGGGCATCTGGGGAGAAAAAAAGAACTGCTCCTCGAAGCCATTGGGCAGCCGGTCATCGTAATAAACACATTGCATAAATTTCCTTACTTTCTTTTGGAAGATTCGCCGAGTGCTATTTATAGTATACAGGAAATTTCGAAATTTTACAACATTTTTTCAAAAGATTAACGCTTGCTGAATTACATGAAATCCACCATAATATAGTTAGGTGAAAAAGATACATTTACATTCTGAAAGGAGACATGTTTTATGAAACGTTCTGAGATCAACAAGGCGCTGAAAGAGCTGGAGGCCATGTGCCAGCAGTATCACTGCTATCTGCCCCCCTTCTGCCACTTTACCCCGGAGGAATGGAAGGAAAAGGGTCACGAGTATGACGAAGTCCGGGATTGCTGCCTGGGCTGGGATATCACCGACTACGGTATGGGTGATTTCGACAAGATGGGCTTCTCTCTCATCACCATCCGCAACGGCCATCAGAAAATGAGCGAAAAATATCCCAAGGTCTATGCGGAAAAGCTGCTTTACTTAAAGGAAGGCCAGTATTCCCCCAACCACTTCCACTGGTTCAAGACAGAGGACATCATCAACCGTGGCGGCGGCAATGTGCTGATCCGGGTGTACAATTCCCATCCCGATGAGTCTGTCGACTATGAATCTGACGTGACGGTTCACACCGACGGCCGCACTTACACCGTTCCCGCCGGCACCCAGATCCGGCTGACCCCCGGCGAGTCCATTTTCATTCAGCAGTACCTGTATCACGATTTTGAGGTGGAGCCCGGCACCGGCCCCGTTCTGCTGGGTGAAGTGAGCCAGTGCAACGATGATGCCAACGACAACCGCTTCAATCCCCCCATGGGCCGGTTCCCCGCCATCGAAGAGGACGAAGCGCCTTACCGTTTGCTGTGCACCGAATATCCTGCCGCAAAGTGAGGAAACGCCATGATCGACGTAGTTGCATTGGGCGAACTGCTTATTGATTTCGCCTGCATTTCCACCAACGCTGACGGTTATCCCACCATGGCCGCCCATCCCGGCGGCGCACCTGCCAATTTTCTGGCAGCTCTGACCAAATTCGGTGCAAAGACCGCCCTAATTGGAAAAGTAGGAAGCGACACCTTCAGCAAACTGCTGATCGGAACACTGGATAAGGCCGGAATTGAGACCAAGGGCCTTGTGGTCACCGACGATGTGTTCACCACTCTGGCTTTCGTCACCTTTGACGAGCACGGTGACCGGGAATTTGCCTTCTCCCGGAAGCCCGGTGCGGACACCTGTCTAAGCTTTGAGGAGGTGGATCTGAAGCTCATTGACGAAGCTAAGGTATTCCACTTCGGCACATTGTCCCTGACTGACGAACCTGCCCGTTCTGCCACCTACCGTTGTGTGGAATACGCCAAGGCAGCAGGCAAGCTGATCACCTATGATCCCAATCTCCGCAAGCCCCTGTGGAAGGATCTGGAGGAAGCCAAACAGCAGCTGCTCTGGGGTCTTTCCCAGGCGGATGTGGTAAAAATCTCCGACGAAGAGGTAGAATTCCTCTTCGGACTGGGTGTGGAAGATGGCGCAAAACACATTCTGGAGAATTTCGGCGTGAAGCTGGTGTTCGTCACCTGCGGCGCAGAAGGATGCTTCTTCAAAAACGAAAAGGCAGAAGGAAAGGTTCCTTCCCTCGAGGGTATCCATGTGATCGACACCACCGGTGCCGGCGATATCTTTGGCGGCAGTGCCGTATGGAAGCTGCTCCAGACCTGCAAGGCTCCCGAAGCATTAAACGGTGATGAGCTGGCGGAGATCGTCCGGTTCGCCTGCACCAGCGCAGGTCTTTCCACCACCAGAAGCGGCGGTATCTCCAGCGTTCCTGGCTACAACGAGGTTTTAGAGAGGATGTAATCTGTGCTACATACCATCCGCAATTCACATATGTCCGTCACCGTATCCCAGCAGGGTGCGGAGCTACAGTCCATTCTGGGTACTGACGGCACCGAATACCTGTGGCAGGGAGATGCCAAATACTGGGCAGACCGTGCCATTAACATCTTCCCCTACGTTGCCCGGCTGGTAGAAGGAAGCTACTACTTAGACGGGGAAAAACACCAGATGTCCATCCACGGCATCGCCCCTTATCGTCGTTTTGCCCTGACCCATATCACCGAAACCGAAATGGTTTTCACGCTGGATGCGGATACGGATAGCTGGAAGGAATACCCCCGGGATTTCCGATTCTCCATCGGCTACCGCCTTTTCGGAGATACACTGGAAGTTACCTTCGAAGTGGAAAACCAGGACGAAAAGACCATGTACTTCGGTTTGGGCGGCCATCCCGGCTTCAATGTACCTATGGATCCGGGCAAGACCTTCTCCGATTACCGCATCCGCTTCGGCACGACCAGTACGCCTTTCCGTGTGGGCTTCTCCAGCGACTGCTTTGTCAACGGCACAAGTCCCTACCAGTTGGAAAACGGCACTGATATTCCCCTCTCCCACGGCCTGTTTGACGAAGACGCCATCGTGTTGGGAGATATCCCCCACAGCGTAACTCTGGACACCTCCGGTGGTCACGGTGTCACCGTAACCTATCCCGGCATGCAGTATCTGGGACTGTGGCATATGCCTAAAACCGATGCCCCCTATGTGTGCATCGAACCCTGGTGCTCCCTGCCCTCCCAGGAAGGGACGATCGCCGTATTTGAGGAGCAGGAGGATCTGATCCGACTGCCAGCCGACGAAATCTACCGAAATGTATGGACCATTCAGATCCACACGCCCTGACAGATAAGGAGATACCATGAAAATCCAGAACTGGACCATGTATTTTGAGGACTACGAGCCCCTGTCCTGCACGGCCCCCTGCACCATGTACAGTGTGCTGCTGGAGCATGACAAGATCCCCGATCCCTTCTACGGGCTGAATGAACGGGAGCTGCAGCATTTGGGCGAAAAGGACTGCACCTTCGAGACGGTCTTCACCCCGGAGGATGAGGATCTTGCCCGGGATTACGTAGAACTGATCTTCTACGGTCTTGACACCATCTGCCACATTTACCTCAACGGCACATGTCTTGACAAGGTGAAGAATATGCACCGAACCTATGCCTATGACGTAAAGGATCTGTTGCACCAGGGAGAAAACACACTGCGGCTGGAATTTAAATCCCCCGTACAGTACTTCACTCAGGAGCAGCGCAAGCACTACCTGTACATGAACGATGGCGACACCATTCCCGGTACCGCCCATCTACGCACCGCCATGTACCAGTCCGGCTGGGACTGGGGCCCCACTCTGCCGGATATGGGCATCTTCCGGGATGTGGAACTGAAGGCCTACAACACCGACCGGATTGACTACGTTCTGGTAAGCCAGAAGCACCATCATGGTAAGGTAGATGTAAACCTCCGGGTTACCACGGTGCGGGATGCCGGATGCCAGCTCTATGCCACACTGGATGGCAAGCGCGTGCTATTGGAAGACGGAGAAGCCACCATCCGCGTGGACAATCCCAAGCTCTGGTGGGTTCGGGGTTTCGGTGAACAGCCCCTGTACAGTCTGGATGTGGAGCTGGTGGAAAATGGTGAAGTCATCGACACCGATCATAAGCGCATCGGTCTGCGCACCCTGACTGTCAGCACCGAGAAGGATGCGGACAAAAAGGGCAGCGAATTCTGCTTTGTGATCAACGGCGTGAAGATTTTCTCCATGGGTGCAAACTATATCCCCATGGACAATCTGCTCAGCCGGGTGACCAAGAAGCGGCAGGACGCGCTGATCCAAATGGCCATCGACGCCAACTTCAACTCCCTCCGGGTTTGGGGCGGCGGCTACTATCCCGAAGATCACTTCTACGACCTGTGCGACGAGAACGGCATTCTGGTGTGGGAGGACTTCATGGTAGCCTGCGCCAACATCTGGCTGACAGAGGAGATGGAAGAGGAATTTACCTGCGAGGCCATCGACAATCTGACCCGGCTGCAGCATCACGCTTCTCTGGGTCTGCTGTGCGGCAACAATGAGATGGAGGACATGATCATCAATGCCGGTGCCCAGAACACCGAACTGGTGCGCCACGACTACCTCCGCCTGTACGAACATCTGCTGCCGGAAATCTGCCGGGAATATGCCCCGGACACCTACTACTGGCCATCCAGCCCCTCCTCCGGCGGTGGCTTTGACGATCCCGGCAATATTGCCCGGGGCGACACCCACTACTGGACGGTCTGGCACGGCGGTGTGCCCTTCACCACCTACCGGCAGCTAAATTTCCGTTTCTGCTCCGAGTATGGCTTTGAGAGTTTCCCCTCCATGAAGACAATTCGTACTTTCTGTGAGGAGAAGGACATGAACTGCTTCAGCCGGGTGATGGAAAACCACCAGAAGTGCAAAGGCGGCAACGGCAAGATCCTGCGCTATCTGTCGGACAACTACCTGTATCCGGCATCTTTCGAAAACCTTGTCTATGCCTCCCAGCTGCTGCAGGCCGATGCCATCAAGTACGGCGTGGAGCATTTCCGCCGCCATCGGGGCTACACCATGGGCTCCATCTACTGGCAGTTCAACGACTGCTGGCCAGTGGCATCCTGGTCCAGCGTGGACAGCTTCGGCCGGTACAAAGCGCTGCACTATGCCGCAAGAAAATTCTATGCCCCCGTGGCAATGGGTCTGTTCCTGGAAAACAGGAAGCTGATGGTCAACGTGTCTAACGAGACCATGGCAGATTTCCGGGGCAGTGTGAAGCTGACGGTGTGCAGAAATGACTTTACGGAATTGGATCGTAAGGAAGTCGTCATCGAAGTAGAGGCGCTGACCTCCGAGGATGTGCTGCGCTACAAGATTCCCGATGTGGACAGTTACAGCACCTATCTGGCTGTGGATCTGTTCGACGAAGCCGGTATGTTTATCATGCGGCAGGTGGAGCTTCTGACACCCCCAAAGCATTTCGAGTGGCTGGAGCCCCGCATTACCGCCGAATTTACCGATGTAGACGGCGGTGTGGAAATCGCGGTCTCTTCCAATGTCTTTACCAAGGGCGTATACATCGATTTCCAGGATTTCGACTGTGTTCTGTCTGACAATTTCTTTAGCCTTACAGATAGCTGTCCCTATCGGGTCACGGCCCGCACAAACCGCAGCGCCCGGGAGCTGAAGGAAAACATTCTGATCAAGACCGTATACAATATCCGCTGATACAGTGCATCATCAAGGGCCGCGGCCCTTGATGATGCGGGCAGCATGCTGCCCGCATCCCCCATTTTCCGGAGGTAAATCTTAGAAAGGTGGAAAGCCACATGTACCGACTTCTGATCGTAGACAGCGATTCCGGCAATCTTGAAAAAACAAAATATTTGCTCGATTGGTCCGTCTACGGTTTTGAGCTGGTGATGACCGCCAGCTCCTATGCGGAGGCCCTAAACACTTCGCTGGACATAAAGCCCCATGTGGCGCTGGTGTCCTTCCGGCTGGGGCAGCACCATGGGTACAAACTGGCAGAGCAACTGCGGTCCATCGGAATCAAGTGTGCCGTATGCATTCTCTCCGACACCAAAGATCCGGAGGCAATCCTTGCCGCCATGCGCGCCGGTGTCCGGGATTACCTGACCCAGCCACTGTCGCAGGAAGAAATGCACCAATTTTTGGAGCGGATCGTGGTCAACGAACTGGGCGGCAGGCCGCTGACCGGTGACACGCTGAATAATGAGATCGATCCGGTGCTCCATGTGCCCTACACCACATTGTCCAGGATCACAAATAAGATCATTCTTGTGGTTAAAAGCAGCTACCGTACGCCCCAGACACTCACCGGCATTGCTGACAGCTTCCACATGAGCAGCAAGTACCTCGGACGGATCTTTCTGAAAGATACGGGGATCAAGTTCTCCGAATATCTCATGGCATACCGGATGCTGGAAGCAAGAAAACTGATCCTCAGCACGCAGGAGAAGATCTCCGTCATCGCCAATATGGTAGGCTACGTCCAGCAAAACAATTTCTATACCCATTTCAGAAACTATTTCGGGGTATCTCCAAGCGCACTGCGTAATTTTGAAGCACCCCAGGACACAGACGAAATCAACGCGATATAAGGAGAACCCTATGAAAAATTTCTTTAGTATGGACAACCCCTTTATCCAGTTTCTGGCGCGGGTTGGCGATCTGATGTGCGCGAACGCGCTGTTTTTGATCTGCAGCATCCCCATTTTCACCATAGGTGCCGCTTCTGCGGCATTACATAAAGTGACCCAGGGCATCGCCTGCGACGATGAGAAGGGTATCCTCAAAATCTTTTTCCGGGCCTTCCGGGATAACTTCAAGCAGGCAACCCTCAGCTGGCTGGTGGTACTGATGTTCTTCACCGGCATGGGCTGCAATTTCCTGCTGGTGATCACCTACTGCACTGGCACCCTTGCCCTGGTTCTGAAGTGTCTGCTGGGTGTGGTGGTGATCATGATGCTGGCGGTAACCGCCTACCTGTTCCCGCTGATTGTCCGCTATGACAACACTCTGAAAGAACACACCATCAATGCCGGTGTTCTTGCCATTGTGAAGCTGCCCAGAACCATCGGTCTGGGGCTGCTGAATGTGCTGCCCGTGCTGATCCTGCTGGTATCGGTGCAGAGCTTCTTCGAAACAATGGTTTTCTGGCTGACTGTAGGATTCGGCTTCACCAGCTATATGGGAAGCATCCTGCTGGTTCCTGTGTTCAAGGAGATGGAGGCTCCCGGCGGCCCTAATATTCAAATTATGAAGTAAACACAAACGTCCCGGTTTCCAAAAACGGAAACCGGGACGAAATGCATATTATGGATTATCTAAGACAAATACGCCTGTGAGCTTCTCCTCGCCGGAGTCGCAGAGGAACCACGCAACCTTGCCTGGAAGGATGCGGGAAACCATACGGCTATCCCACTGGGCAAGACTCTCCCGGGGAATCGCAATGGTTACCGATTCCACTTCACCGGGCTGTAGGTATACCTTGGCAAAGCCGCACAACTGCCGCACCCGGGAGGTAACCGCTCCCTGAATCCGGTGAAGGTACAGCTGAGGCACCGCCCAACCGGGACGGCTGCCAGTATTGGAAACCCGGAAGGTAACCGACTCTTCATTCCCGGTCAGCAGTTCATAGGAAAAGTCCGTATAGCTCAGGCCGCAGCCGAAGCGGTACCGGGGGCTGTCGGCATTGTAATATGCGCCGGGACGGTAGGAATCCTTGGCATTGTAATAGACTGGCAACTGTCCCACGTGGTCAGGTAGCGTTACACTTAAGCGTCCGGCAGGCTCAATTTCTCCAAAAATCAGCTTCGCAATGGCTTCACCGCCGCTTACACCGGGATAGAAGGCACACACGATAGCATCTGAACAGGCTTCGATTTCCGACATTTCATAGGGTCTGCCCCCAATGATCACCGTAATGACCCGCTTTCCGCCGTCATGGAGAGCCTTCAGCAGCGCAAGCTGACTGCCTGGCAGGCGCAAATGGCAGTCATCCACATTCTCACCGCAGTCCATGGTAGAGTTCAACTGCTGCTTCAGCGCACCGTTGGCATTGAACGCACCACCGGCGAACCGGCTGGAGGTACCGCCCACCGCAGCAATGACCGTATCGCAGTCCGCCACCGCCCGGATGGCTTCCTCCAGTAGTTCCGGATTGTTTCCAAACATAGTGCAGCCGGGATGGTATACAGCCTGTGCCAATTGTGCTAACCCCTGCTTTACCGTAATCCCGCTGCCACGACGCAGGGGAGGGGTATAGTCCCCCAGCTGATTGTAGATTGCATCGGCATTGGGGCCTACCAGTCCGACTCTTTTCCCAGACAGAGGCAGAATTTTGTTCTTATTTTTGAGAAGCACCAGGCTATGTTCCACCAGTTTTTTCACCTGGGGATATCGCTCGTGGGTATAGCGGCAGTAATCTGCCGTTTCCGGAATATAGGGATCATCGAACAGGCCGCGGCGGAATTTCACCGTGAGAATACGCTTTACAGCTTCATCGATTCTTTCTTCCTTTACCAGACCCCGAGCTACCGCTTCCTCCAGCTGCTGGAAGCCCGTATCCCACAGACCCATATCCACGCCCGCATTCAACGCCAGTGCGCCGGAGGCAGTGCGGTCACCAGTGACCGCATCCAGCTGATCGATGGCCACACCGTCGGACATAACAAAGCCCCCGAAGCCATATTCCCCCCGGAGAAGTTCCGTCAGCAGCCAGTGGTTGGCATGGCAGTAAACACCGTCGATTTCATTGTAGGCTGCCATAAAGGCCGCTGCCCCCGCATCCACGCAGGCCTTCACCGGGGGCAGGTGGATCTCCCGAAGCTCCCGTTCACCAATTCGGGCCGCGCTGGCGTTGACACCGCCGGTGGTTTCCCCCTGGGCGCACAAATGCTTGGCAACCACATCCACGCCCTGACCCTGGATGCCCCGAACTGCAGCCGCTGCCATCCGGGAGGAAAGGTAGGGATCTTCGCCGAAGCACTCCTCACTTCTGCCCCAGCGGGGATCCCGGAGTACATCCAACGCAGAAACCAGCGCCAAATCGATGCCCATGGACTTCAGCTGCTGTCCGCTGACCTTTGACGCTTCCTCCAGCAGCTCCGGCGCAAAGCTGCAGCCAGAGGCCAGATTCACTGGAAGCAGGTAGCCGTCCAGGGCCTGGTGGCCGTGGGGACACTCAGTGCTAAACAGCACCGGGATACCAAACCGAGAATGCTCGATCACATATTTCTGGATTTGGTTCCGCAGCCTTACAGAAAGATCGCCCACCAGACCGGTTTCAAAACTCTTGCCGGACCAGGGGTCTGCCCGGTGGAGGCCATAGAGGGTGCCAAGTCCGCTGTACCGGGCAACCTCCTCTTCAAATTCCCCGGAAAGGGTAATCTCCTCCCCATTCCGGGTATAAATACCAAAACCATAGAGCCGTTGGGTCAGCTGACCCACCTTCTCCCGAAGGGTCATCCGGGAGATCAGGTCATCCGCACGGGTCTCCGGGGGCAGACTGGGATTCTTATATTGTTCCATAGATTCCTCCATGCATGGATAAAGGGGCGGCAATACCGCCCCTTTTTATTGGACTTTAGCGCAACAGAATGGTCTTGATCTCGTAGGGCTTGATGGTAAATACAACCTTCCCGCCCGCAATGGGCAGTTCCTCCTCGATCTCCTCCAGCAGATTGGTGGCGTAAGCCTTGGTGAATTCCCCAGGAACGGTGAGCGTGGTCTTGGTACGGGAATTCTCGCACTCGTACAGACGCAGCACGGTACCGTCACCGTTTTCTGCCTGCTTGATGGTTTCCAGAACCACATTCCCCTTGTTTACGGATGCGAAACTATAGCACTTGCCTGCATCGCCACCGTGAACCGCATAAGCGGGTTGGTTGATGTTGTAGGCTTCCTTCACCGTATCCGCCTGCTTCCAGGTGCCGCTGTGAGGATACAGGGAGTAGGTGAATTCATGCATTTCCACGTCCGCATTGGGGTTGGGCTCCACGCCGCACTTGATCAGCGTCAGTCCAATGGTGCCATCCATAACGCTGTGACCGTACTTACAGTTGTTGAGTAGGCTGATGCCGTAATTGCCCTCAGAGAAGTCCATCCACTTCTGGGCACAGGACTCGAAACGGGCTTTCTCCCAGGAGGTGTTGGTATGGACCTTACGGGTGACATTGCCAAACTGCACCTCGAAGGTGGCCTCGTCGGAGTGGATATCCACAGGGAACTCGGCCTTCAGCAAGTGCTGATGCTCCTTCCAGTCTGCCACAGTCTCGAAATCGATGCGGCGGGTATTGGCATAGAAGTGGATCTTCTGGGTGATGACAGACTGGCTACACTGCCACTGAAGCTCCAGCGTAGCCCGGACAGAGCCCTCCTCTGTCCACTGCATACGCAGCAGGTCGTTGACCTCCCAGGACTTTTCGGTATAGTACATATCGATATCCCAGTTGTCGAAGTAAATGGGCTTGTCCTCGTACAGTCGGAGCATATTACCCTTCTTACCGGCCTTCAACACCTCACGCTCATTCTCCTTGTCGAAGATGGAAGTGAAGTGGCCGTTTTCATCCAGGGCGATGGAATAGAAAGGGGTCTCCAGATGGTAGTCATCCTGGCGGGCAAAGGGGGAAACGCAAGCCGCCTCGCTGAGCGCGAAGGTTTTGTAGCCCTTGGCAGGCAGACCCTTCACATAGGCGACCGCGCCATCGGTGGTCTGCTGAATGGGATAGACATTGCCATCGGAATCCTTCAATGCAGAGGCATTCACCGCACCCAGCTTCACCACATCGCAGCGCTCAAAGCCTGTGGTATTGAACAGGGTGATGTCCTCGCCCTTGCCCGCGATGGCAGCCAGCCGTGCGCCGATCATGCCGGATACATCCTTGGCAAGCTGTTCGTACTCAACCTTGGTCACATCGTAGACCTCAGCGATGGAGCTGCCCGGGAGAATATCATGGAACTGGTTCAAAAGGACAATATCACGCCACAGCCTGGTCAGTTCTTCTGCTGGGTAATCCTTCGCCAGAATGCCCAGTAGCTCCAGATCCATCAGCATCAACTCGGACTTCCGGTTGCCCCGCTTGTTCCGAGCCATGGAGGTGTAGGTACCACGGTGGTACTCGAAGTAGAATTCGCCCTCCCAGGTGTCCAGCCGGCGGTTGTCCTTGACCCGGGCATTCAGCTCATCAAAGTAGGTACGGGCGGTTTCCTGCCGGACCTTTGGCAGTCCCTTGATGCCCTTCTCCATACGCTTGGAAACTTCCAGCATCTGACGGGTGGGGCCGCCGCCGCCATCACCGTAGCCGTAGGAAATGAGGATATCGTTGTTGATCTGCTTGTTCTGGTAACGCTCCCAGCCTCCCATCAGGGCATCGGGATGGAGGTTTCCGTTATAGGTAGTGAAGAAGCTCTCCTTGGGGTCCTGGCCGATGCCCAGAGTGGTGATCAGGTGGGTGAGCACCTCGCTGCCATCGATACCCCGCCAGATAAAGGTATCGTTGGGTATCTTATTGATCTGGTTCCATGCCAGCTTGGTGGTCATAAAGTAGTCCACGCCGGACTTCTTCATGATCTGGGGCAGAGCGCCGGAATAACCGAATACATCGGGCAGCCACAGGATCTTATTGTCCACGCCAAACTCTTCCTTGAAGAATCGCTTGCCGTACATAAACTGGCGGGTCAGAGATTCACCGGAGGTCAGGTTGCAGTCGGCCTCCAGCCACATGCCGCCCTCGGCCTCCCAGCGACCCTCGGCCACCTTCTCCTTGATCCGCTCCATCAGCTCAGGGTAGCGCTGCTTCAGGAAATAGTACAGCACGGGCTGGCTGGACATGAACTTATAGCTGGGGTACTCCTCCATCAACTTCAGAACGGTGGCGAAGGAACGAACCACCTTCTCCCGGGTCTGAGCCACGGTCCACCACCATGCCACGTCGATATGGGTATGGCCGATACAGGTGGCGATGATATCGTCATAGCCGCCCATCTTCTCGTACAGGTTCTCCCCGATGTAAGCGATGGCCTTCTCCACAGAGGCATCAAAGGCCTTAGAGTGGGGAACACGCATATCCAGCAGATTAACGGTCTCATTAAGGACAGTCTGCAGATCCAGGCGCACCTTGTCATCCTTGTCCATGCGGGAGAACGCCCACAGGGGAACCTGCAGGTCGTAGTACAGTTGGTTCACATTCTCATCCAGCTCATACAGCTCTGCCAGGAAGTTGAACTCCCGGTGCAGTGTGCCGGTATAGGCCTGGACATCCACGGTAAAGCTGGTGCCTGCCACAGCTTTCTCAAAAAGAAGAACCTCACGGTGGTTGATATCCGCACCCTGAACCACTTCACCATTGATGAAAATCAGGAATTGAGGGTTCTTGCCGTCATCCCACTCCTCAAGACCAGTATGAAGCTTCATCCACACAGACTTACCGTCCAGGGATTCCGGAATGGTCACCTGGGAGCGGAACCAGTAGTGGGCACCCTGAATCCCCTTAAAGTCCGTAACCTGGCCCTCAAAGGCACCGTCAAACTTATCGGTACCCACATAATTGGAATACCAGCGCATGGTATGGCAGTCAAAATCCTCCCAGGGCCGCAGGGCGGCATCCGCCTCCCCGGGCCGGAAATACTGGCCCGGCTTATACTGCCACCGGGTCAGCTCCACCTGGTTTTTGAATCGGAACAGGCTCAACTGGTTACAGATAACCTGAATCCTCTGATCAATAAAGTACATAAGCATTACCTCACACATTTGCATCTTTCTGTTATGCACACGACAGATTCTCCGATGGTTTTGATACGGCACATCAGAAAATCTGGCTTGTGAATAATCCTTAAAAAAGTGGGGCTATTGCGGCTGCAATAGCCCCACTGCGTATTACGCTAAGCAGGTATTGTTACGGAAGCAAAAGTTACTTTGCTGCCAGCCATTCGGCGTACTGTGCGTTAACCTCGGTCAGGATGGTGTCAAAGCCGGAGTCGCGCATTGCAGCCATCATGTCCTCAACGCTGCTCATATCGCCGGTGCCGGTCATAATCAGGGACTTGTATTCCTCGAAAATAGCCTTGACAGCGGAAATTTCATCAGCGATTTCGGTGGTGTCAGGGATGAAGCCCATAGCAGGAGATGCAACAGCATTCTCGTTCTGAACCTTAACTTCGCCGAAGCCGTCGGAACCAACCTCGGGAGAAGCCACAAAGAAGGTACCCTGGGTGTAAGCAGCCATGGTCCAGTCGTTGTTCAGCTTCTTAACCTTCTGAACGCCATTCTCTTCCACATACTCGAAGTTGACGCCTTCCTCACCAAACCACAGCATATCGCGCAGCTTGGTATCGGTGTTGACCAGCTCCAGCAGCTTCAGAGCTTCCAGCTGATACTTGGAAGAAGCGGAGATGCAGGTGATGGAGCCCATGACGGTATCGTTGGAAACAACGGTGTCCTCGAACTGAGAAACAACGACCTCAGCGCCGCGGCCATCGCCCCAGCCCTTGGCTGCGGAGGGCCAGCCCTGTGCAACGCCCAGGGAGCACATGCCGGTAGCTTCCGCACGGACAGCAGCGTCGGAGTTGATCAGGCCGTCAGCCATCCAGCTCTGCAGAATCTCCAGGTCAGCCAGAACGTCTGCCTGCTCGAAGACGGGAACGAACTCAGTGCCGCCCTTGTAGGCAATGCCAATACCGATGTTGCCCAGAGTGCAGGCGTCGTACTTGTTGCCGGCGAGGCAGGACAGGCCGTCCTGGTTCAGCAGCAGGGGGGCCACGCCGGTGCCTTCCTTGACAGCCTTCAGGCCTTCGGTGACCTCAGCCAGAGTGTGAGCCTCAGCATACTCGGGGAAGTAAGCCTCAACGTCAGCCTTGGTCCAGACGAAGAAGTTGGTCATGGAAGAATCCTTGTAAGCGGGGATGCCGTACAGGCCGCCGTTAACCATGCAGGAGTCCAGATAGGCCTGAGGGATCAGGTCGGTCAGGCCGGGAGTCTCGGCCAGCAGGCCGGAGATGTCAGCGAAAGCACCCATCTGTACATCAGAGGTGTAGCTGGACATATCGGTGAACATCAGATCGTAGGGCTCGTTGGTCTGCACGATGACAGAACGGCGGTTGCCCCAGTCGCCCCAGGAGACGATCTGCATATCCAGATGGACGCCGATCTTCTCTTCCAGGTAAGCATCGACCTTAGTCTTCCAGGAATCGTAGTTGGCAGGCTGGCCGCCGCCAACGGCGTACCACTTCAGTTCAGGGATTTCAGTGGGAGCCTCTTCCTTGACGGGAGCCTCAGTGGCGGGGGTTTCCGCCTTGGGAGCCTCGGTGGGGGCCGGTGCGTCGCTGGAGCCGCAGCCTGCAAACAGGGAAACGACCATCAGGACAGCCAGAAGCATTGCGAGAGTCTTCTTCATTTGTTTTCCTCCTAAATAATATGTTTTGCTTTTTATTGCAGCGGTCGTATCAAACCGCGACAACACGTTTTTCTCCCTTAACCCTTAACAGCACCCACGGTCAGACCGGAGATGAAGTACTTCTGGAAGAAGGGGTAAATGCAGGCGATGGGTACCGCGACCACGAAGGCGATTGCCATACGAACAGACTCCTGAGGCATATTACGCTTCAGCTCGGTGGAGGATGTCAGCGTTGCGGTAGGATTCTTGGTCAGATATTCCACATTGGACTGAATGTTGTTCAGCATTGCCTGCAGGGACTTCAGATTGTCATCTGTAATGTACAGCTGTGCCTGGAACCAGTCGTTCCAGTAACCGAAGGCCAGGAACAGGCCAATGGTTGCAAGAACCGGCTTGGAAATGGGCAGCACAATCTTGGTAAAAATCGTCAGCTGGGATGCGCCGTCTATCTTTGCCGATTCTATAACGGAGTCCGGTATGGTGGATCGGAAGAAGGTTCGGGAAATGGTGACGTTCCAGCTGGAGACCGCCAGCGGCAGGATCAGGATCCACATGGTGTTGTTCAGATGCAGCAGCTGGGTATTGACTACATAGCTGGCAGCCATACCGCCGCCGAAAACCATGGGAATGAAAATCAGGATGGTCAGGAAATCATTGAGCTTATGCTCTCTGCGGGACAAAACATAGCCCATCACGCAGGTGAGTATTACGCCCAGTGTGGTGCCGATGGCAGTTGTGTACACAGAAACCCACAGAGCCTGAAGAATGGTCTGGCGCTGAGACCACAGATATGTATAGGCATCCGCAGAGATCGTCTCAGCATTCAGGAAGAGTTGGTAGCCCTCGGTACGGATTACGTCATTTTTCGTCAGGGAAATGATGAAGATGAAGATAATGGGCAGGAAGCACATCAATGCCATTACCAGAAACAGCGTGTTGAACAGGAAGTTCGTCACGGGATGGATCCGGTTCAGGCGGCTCATATTATCGCCGGTATCGATTTTGGTTTTCTTAGCCATAGAGATCCACCTCCTATCAGATCAGCGCGCTGGACCTGTCCACCTTGCGGACAATGGCATTTGCAGTCAGAATGGTGATACAGCCCACGACAGACTGGAACAGAGAGGCCGCTGCGGTCTTGCCAAGGGTGACGGACTGGGAGTTCAGCATTTGGTAGATCTTCACATCGAAGGTTGCCACAATCGGGGTCAGGGGCTGCTTGGCACCCTGTGTTACCTGGTAGAACAGGCCGAAGTCAGAGGAGAAGATACGGCCAACCGCCAGAATAAACATCATAACGATAATGGGCTGCAGGGCAGGCAGGGTGATGTAGCGGGCCTGCTGCCACTTGCTGGCGCCGTCCAGAACAGCCGCCTCATACAGGTTGGTATCAATGCCTGTAATGGATGCCAGGTAAACCACCATGGAGTAGCCGATGACCTTCCAGATATGCATGAACACCAGGATGTAGGGCCACACATCGGGCTCAAAATACCAGTTGACATCCGTTCCGCCGAAGGCACGGATCAGAGCGTTCGCCAAACCCTTGTCGGTAACCAGGAAGGCATAGACGAAGTAGCTGACCACGACCCAGGACATGAAGTGGGGCATAAACATCAGGGTCTGATAGACCTTGGACTTACGCTTGGAATAGATATTGCTGATCATCATTGCCAGGCCAACGGGCAGGACGATGTCCAGAATGATAAAGGCCAGATTGTACAGCACGGTATTGCGCAGGATCATGGGGAAGTCCCGCAGGCCAAAGAAGTATTTGAAGTTATCAAAGCCCACCCATTCGCTCTTGATAAGGCTGGTGATAAAATTGGAGCCATCCACGATCTTGTAATCTTTGAATGCAAGAACCACGCCGAACATGGGCAGATAGCAGAACAGAATATACCAGATGATGGTAGGTGTTGCGAGTAGGGTCAGCTCGGTGTCATCGCGGGTCCACTTCAGCTTTCCCTTTCTCCTCAGCTTTGGTGTCTTAGCTTCAGTTTTTGGCACAGACATTGTACCACTCATCCCCTCTCGTTATTTTTGTCGGATTACACATGGCAACACGCAGTAATTGACCATGTAATTATACGATTAAAATACCTGTTACGAAAGTATCCAGAGGTTACTTTGTAGTGTTAAAACGAAATATCTCCGAACATTTTGCTTAAAAACACTTTTCTCGTCCATTGTTTCTTCGGTTATATTATACAAAAATGCAGCATTACTAATGTCTAAAACGCCGATTTATTAAAATACATCATTTTACCTCTTTCACCTTCCCTACTTTTATCCGATAATAGTATCAAATCGGTGCGCACTGTTTGACTTGCGTACAGAAAAGGAGAATTATGCTATGATGAAGATTCATGTTTCCGGCCAGATGCCCTCCGCATGGGAAGAGGCTCTGCACCAGTTAACATCCGAGCTGGGTATGGTAGTCGATCCCAATGGCATCCCCATTACATGCGTCAAGGGAGAAGAAACCAGCGTCTGCAGTGACGGAAAGACCGTTTCCCTTGTTTGGGAAAGTCCTGTATCCTTCTACCGGGCTCTAAGCCGCATCCCCCATCCCCTTACAGAATGTGCCATTCGCGAAAAGGCACGGTTTGAGACCGTGGGTGTCATGATCGACTGCTCCCGCAACGGCGTGCTGAAGCCGGAGGCTCTGCGTATGATCCTGCGGAAGATGGCGCTGATGGGACTGAATATGGGCATGATGTACACCGAGGATACCTACGAGGTCCCCGAACAGCCCTTCTTCGGCTACAAGCGTGGCCGTTACACCTACGATGAGCTGAAGGCGCTGGATGACTACGCAAATCTCTTTGGCATCGAGCTTTGTCCCTGCATCCAGACACTGGGCCATCTGAAACGGATCCTCCACTGGCCTGCCTTCCACCACCTGCGGGACAACGACGAGGTACTGCTGGCGGATCTGGATGAGACCTACGAGCTGCTGGATCAGATGATCCGGGCTGCCTCCGCACCTTACCGCTCCAAGCGGATCCACTTGGGTATGGACGAGGCCTTTGGCGTAGGTGTGGGCGCCCATCTTGCGCGCTACGGTTATGAGGATCCCAAGGCCATTATGGGCCGCCACCTGAGCCGTGTGCTGGAAATCACTGACAAGTACGGTCTGGATGCCATGATTTGGAGCGATATGTACTTCCATCTGGACGGTCTCCACTATCACAGCGAAGGTCTGCCCTCTGAGGCAGCCAAGGCTGCCGTGGATCCCCGGATCACCCTTGTGTACTGGGATTACTATCAAAACAAGGAAGAGCTATACGCCGATGCCCTGTACAAGCATGCCCAATTTCCAGTGCCCACGGTATTTGCCGGCGGTATCTGGAGCTGGGTCGGTCCCGCCCCAGCCTATGGCCACGCCATCGAAAATTCCATTGCGGGTCTGAGCGCCGCCATGAAGGCAAATATACCTCTGGCTCTGGCCACCGCCTGGGGCGACAACGGCGCGGAAACCAATTTCACCGCCATGTTCCTCGCCCTCCAGCTCTACGGGGAAATGGCCTACACCGGCGTGTACGACGAGGAAGCCCTCTACGCCCGGTTCCGCCGCTGCTGTAATGCTGATGCAAAGGCCTTCCTCGCCCTAAGCGAGCTGAACGTCGTGCCCGGCATGGGCAGTTACCCTTCTGACCCGGTGAATGCCTGCAAATTCCTGCTGTATCAGGATCCGCTGATCCAGTTGTTTGAAAAAGACACCGAGGGTCTGGATATGTCCAGCCACTTCGGTTCTCTGGTGAACAAATTCGCACGGTTCGCCCAAGAAAATCCGGAGTACCGCCTGCTGTTCGACTTCTACACCACCCTGGCTCATGTCCTGACGCTGAAGTGCCGCTGGCATGAAAACGCAGGCAATGTGGTCCGCAGCGGCGACCGGGAGGCTGCCGCCGCTCTGGCAGAGGACATCCCCGCCACCGTGGAGGCCATCCACGCATTGCGTGTCCTCTGGCGGAAGCTCTGGGAATCCACCAACAAGCCCCACGGCTTTGAGATCATCGAGGTTCGGCTCGGCGGTGTGGCTGCCCGGATGCAGACTGCCGGAGAGAAAATGCGCGCCTTTGCGGAGGGGAAGGTGGACACCATCCCCGAACTGGCGGAGGAAGCCCTCATCACCAAGCGCCGCAGCGACGGTACCTTCGGAAACACCAATGTTATGGAAGAAATCGCCACCAGCAGCAAGATAGACTGGTAAAAGAACCACCGGGAAGGATGCCATGCGCATCCTTCCCGGTGGTTCTTTTACAGCGTAACCTCAGCCCAGATCGGGAACATCCTCAAAACGGACAATGGGTTCGGAAAATCCGTCGGATTCAAAGACGATGATCTCATTTCCCCCCGTTTTCAGCAGGGGTGCGGGTACATACAGGGTCTTCTGCGGCCCGGCTGCGTTCCAGTATCTGCCGATGTTAAACCCATTGACCATGCAAAAGCCCTTGGTAAAGTTCGGCAGCCGGAGGAATGTGTCGGCAGGGATGCCCTCGATGGTAAGCTCCCCCCGAAGGAACACAGGCTGTTTCCACTCCGGTACCTCTGTATGCCACCAAAGCTTAGACAGATCCTCCATGGTTAAACAGTACATATCCCACCCGAAGTGGAACTGCTGTCCCAGACGCACGCCATCCAGAAGGCCCTTACAGTCAAGGAGCTTCGTGCCGTAATTGACCCGGCCCATGTTCTCCACCAGAATGTCCAGCTTCGCGGTTTCCCCGGAGGCAAGAGACAGGACCATTCTGTCCTTCTTCCGGGACCGTTCCCACAATCCCACCCTCTTGCCATTCAGAAAAACCATCGCCCGGTCATGAACCCGCCCCAAGTCCAATGGCTGTTCCGTAAAGGGCCCCCGAAGGGTAGTGCTATAGAGGAGGTAGCCAAAATCCTGCCCCAGCTGCTCCATGGTTCTGGTCTGGGCAGCGGTAATCTTCTGCGCCAGCGCTGATACTTGCGGCAGCAGCGGCGAAACCTGCGACAGCAGAACCTCGCCATAGGCGCATTTTGGCAGGTTTGACACATCGCCGCTCACTGGGGGCGCTCCCAGGATTTCCCGGATTCTATGATAAGTGGGAGTCATATCGCCGCATTCACTGAGAGGAGCGCAGTAATCATAGCTGGTGATGGTGGGCTGGTACTCGGTTCCGGTGTGATTGGCACCGTTGCAGAACCCGAAATTGGTACCGCCGTGGAACATATAGAAATTATAGGAAGCACCACTATTTTGCAGCTGCTGCAGATTTTCCCCGATCTCCTCTGCCGAACGGGTATGATGGTCCTCTCTCCAGTGGTCAAACCAGCCGCTCCAGAACTCGGTGCACATCAACGGCTCGCCCTGCTTAAATTTTCGAAGCTCCCGAAAATTCAGTTCCGGACGGCTGCCGAAATTCACGGTCGTCAGCAGATGGGGCAGCGATCCACCGCTGAGCATCCAGTCGTTGGAGCCATCAGAGGTAAACAGCAGGCAGTCGATGCCGTTTTCCAGGTAGATTTTCTCAATCTCCAGAAGATAGTTCCGATCATTTCCGTAGCTGCCGTACTCATTCTCCACCTGCATCATAATGATATTGCCGCCGTTGGTGCATAGCAGCGGACGGACTCGGGACAGCAGTTCCCGGTAATAGCGGCGGACCTTCTGAAGAAAACCCGCATCACAGCAGCGCAGACCCAACCCGGGATCCCGCAGCAGCCAGGACGGAAGCCCGCCCATGTCCCATTCTCCGCAGATGTAGGGCCCCGGACGCAGGATTACATTCAGTCCCAGATTCTGGGCAGTGCGGATATAGGCCGTAATATCCAGAATCCCGGAGAAGTCAAACTCCCCCTCCCGTCGCTCATGGAGATTCCAGCAGCTATAGGTTTCCACCGTGTTGAAGCCGCACTCTTTCAGCTTTCGGAGCCGGTCCTCCCAATATTCCGGGACAATGCGAAAATAATGCATAGCACCGGAAATAATCCGGTAAGGTTTTCCGTCCATCAGAAATTGTGTTCGATCCATTGTCAGAATACCCATAGCCAGCACTCCTTTCTGAGTTATCGATTTTAAACGCGCACATAGAGTTTATTTCATTATAGCTGCCGAAACGGCGAAATGCAACGACAAATCCCATGCAGGTGGCTTCCCACATGATAACAGCAGGCAAGAATTGTTCCGATTCGCAAGCTGTCACATAGGTAAGGAGTTGATTTTTACTTCTTGAGAACGTATAATAGTCGAAAAATCCGGGGAGGAGATTTCCATGGAGAAAGCCGCAATTGTTCATATTTACAATTTTATCCGCATGTCTCACACCGAACCGAGTCGGTTTATTCCGGATGATTTTGAGACCTTGCGGGAGCAGCTGATTCTGATCAAGCAGTACGGTCTTCCGGGGACCTATGCCCTGAAATACGACGCACTGACAGAGCCCCGATATCAGGCACTTCTGAAGGAATATCTGGAGGAATGCGACGAGTTGGGTGCCTGGTGGGAAATTACGGAGCCCCTCTGCCGCCGGGCAGGAGTCCGGTTCCGGGACAGCCGAGACGAGCTGGTATACGACGACCGGGTGGACAGTGCCTACTCCCCCGGTTACGAGCCTGAAGAACGAAAACGTTTGGTGGATGCCTATATGGCGGAATTTTTCGCAGTATTTGGCTGTTTCCCCACATCCATCGGTTCCTGGGTTCTGGATGAGGTGACCGTTGTCTATGCCCGTCAGCGTTACGGCGTTTGCGCCGCCTGTATCTGCAGGGATCAGATGTGTGTGGACGGTTTCACACTCTGGGGCGGTTGGCCCGACGGCGTATATCTGCCCAGCAGGCACAATGTTTTTATCCCGGCTTCCACAGAGGAAAACCGGTTGGATATCCCGGTGTTCCGTTTGTTGGGTCCGGATCCGATCTATAATTTTGAAGCGGATGTACGAAACGGACTCCAGGGGGTCTATACGATGGAGCCTTCCTGGCTGGTGGGCCGTAACCCCGCCTTTCTCCGGGATTACTTTTCAAATCTGACGGGGGAAAAGGGATTTGGCATCAGATACACCCAGGTGGGACAGGAAAATAATTTTCTCTGGGAAAACATCCGTCCAGGTCTGGCTCCGCAGCTGGAAATGATTGCAGGTCTGGCAGCGAAAGGACTGATCCGCCTGGAAACCATGGCCGCCACAGGCCGGTGGTTTGCGCAGCAGTACCAGCTGACACCGCCGCTGATGCTTCAGGCAGATGCCGACTGGACCGGCGGCGGGCTCTGTGCCCAATGGTATGCCAGCGTCAACTACCGGTTGGGATTACTGGGAGAAAACGGGCGGCTGCGGATCCGGGATCTGTTCCTATACCGGGAGGACTATCCCGGACGCTATCTCAGCCGACGGATGTGGGGAACCAAAAGCACCTTCGATGCCCTTCCCGTGTTGTTCCCCCAGATCTGGGGAAACGCGGCGGACAGGCCCTTCCTCCGCTTCGTGGACGAAAACGGGGCTGAGCCATCCGGGCAGATCCTCTTTGATGCCGCAGACTGCCGCACGGCTCAGGCCCAACTGTTCCATGAGGGACAGAGTCTTCTGCAGCTGCGGATGGCCCCGGCAGGGATAACCCTTTCCGGCCCCTATCGTCTGCATTTCGACCGTCTGCCGGTGCTGCGGGAGGTGGAGGGTCATCAGCTCCGCATGGAATACGGGGGCTTTGCCTACCACATTACCGTGGCCCAGGGACGGATTCTGCCCCCCTTCGGGGACGGATTGGAAATTTCTCCGGAGGGAGGACGCATTCGTCTGATTTTCGGTTTGGAGCCCGAAACCGAACGCAGGGAGGAAAGGATTCCGGTCCCTGCGCTTTCCCTGAGTGCGCGCCGCCGTGTGCCTCCAATGGTTCCGCGAGCCGTACCGGAGGACGCGGTCTTCCCCTGGGGAGAACCCCAATTTGTGACCCTTAGCAGCAGGGATGCCGGATGCATCCGCTATACGCTGGACGGATCGGAGCCAGATCACAATGCCCCGGTCTATCGGGATCCCATCCTTTTCCGGGAGGATGGGGTGCTTCGCGCCAGACTATACACGCCCGACGGCGCTGAGAGCAGGGTGGGCACCTGGACATACCGGTTTGGGCGAAAGGAAATTTGCCTTGAAAGTCCGACCCAGCTGGATCCTCGCCCGGTCTTCCGGGGACAGGGCATCCGGGATCTGCTGGGAAATCTTCGGGGCAGTACCGATTACCTGGATGGACGCTGGCGAGGCACCCTGGAGGATCTGGATATCCGGGGACAGCTGGAACCGGAATACATAGCCTCCATCCGCATTGGATTTTTAAGCCACCATCGAAGCGGCATCGTATACCCCAGGGAGGTGATGCTTTATGTAGGCCCGGACCGGGAGCATCTGCATCCGCTAAGCACTGTTGTCATGCCCGAAGGGCCGGGAGAACGGGAAATCCAGCGTGCAGACGCGGTATTTGCGGTGGAACAGAAGATCGGTGCCTTCCGAATTCTCGCCCGCCGCCATCACCGAATGCCCCAATGGTGTACCTACCGGGGAACCACCACCGTATTCACCATGGCTGACAGCCTGATCCTCCAGCCGGGAAAGGACGAGCAATTGCCGATTTGACCAAGGCGGAGCTGACCGCTGCATGGGATATCTGTAAGAAGAGACTTTGGGGATGGTGCCGTGCTTCCGAATAGTCCTGATATACCAGGCGCAGAGGGTTCCGGAAAGGATGAGTTTCCAGAGTAAATACGGCAAAACGTAGTATAAAAGTTTAGAAAAATAAAATCTTGCGCCTTTGGGATCAAGATGCCGGGAGTTCGAATCTCCCCACTCGGACCAAAAAGAAAGGGATGGCTTTTGCCATCCCTTTCTTTTTCATTTGACTGGAAAAGGAGATTCGAACCATCTAAATGCAACAGTCCGGTGGACTGTTGCTTGCCGCCAGCTCGATGGCGGCAACACCTTACGATGTGCCCAAAGGCACATCGGCAACGAATCTCCCCACTCGGACCAAAGAACCAGAGTTGACTTCTGTCACCTCTGGTTGTTTCTTTTGACTGGGAAATTGGAATAGAGCGCAAGCTGCCCTGTTAATTGTTATCATCGCAAAAAGCCTGCCGTTATTTTCGGCAGGCTTTTCATTATGCAATTGTCTTCCGCCACAGAAGGGCGAAGATGCTCATGGCACTGGTATAGACGGGATGACGCAGGGGGCGAACCTGGAAAAAGGTTTGGTCCCGTTCCCCTTCTGTGGGAAACTGACCGGTATACACATGGTAGTCTTCCAGACGCTTGGCAATGCCGCCGATGGTGTAGAACCGGGTAGCATCAAAATCAAAGCCAAGGCGGTTCAGGACGGATACCACGAACTCGGCGCAGGTAAATGCATCCCGGACCTTCACCTTCAGGTGCATGGGCGCCATCATGGCAGAAAGGTGGTTGTACAGATACCGCTCCGGCTGGCTGCGCATACTCTGCAGCAGGGTATCCAGCTTCAGCCACTGGGCATTGGTCAGGGGCAGACGGTACAGGCGGATCTTGGACACTCTGCCGTTATGGATATAGCGGCTGGGCCGTTCTGTGACAAAACCACCATAGAAGGGCGTTTCATAGTACCGCCGGGCAAAGCCGTAGCACTCCCGCAGGTCTTCCTCCGTGGCGATGGATACATGGTTATAGGGTTCACCCGTAATGAAACGGATGCACTTACCCATGCGGTAAGGCGTTGCGGAAAACAGGACATATAAACTTTTCTGCTGCTCCATTACGTTTTTCTCCTATGCGCAAAGATAGTAATATTATATCAAACTTTCGCGCAAAAAGCAATTCCCCCAAACACATTTTTCTGTGTCTGAGGGAAATAATTTAAGATTTGGCAAAGACTTTTACAGCACCTTGGACAGAAAATCCTGCAGTCTGGGGTGTTTGGGATTGCCGAAGACTTCCTCGGGAGTACCCTGCTCCATGATCCTGCCTTCATCCATAAAGAAGATCCGATTGCCCACTTCCCGGGCGAAGCCCATTTCATGGGTGACGACTACCATAGTCATACCGTCGGCCGCCAGTTCCTTCATAACCTGCAGAACCTCACCGACCATTTCGGGGTCCAGTGCAGAGGTAGGCTCGTCGAAAAGCATCACCTTGGGATTCATGGCCAGAGCCCGGACGATGGCAATACGCTGCTTCTGACCACCGGAAAGCTGATTGGGATAGGCATCTGCCTTCTCCTCCAGACCCACCCGGCGCAGCAGCTGAATAGCCAGTTCATCCGCCTCTGCCTGCTTCATCAGGCCGGTACGGACAGGGGCCAGGGTGATGTTGCGTTTGATGGTCATATTGGGGAAAAGGTTGAAATGCTGGAACACCATGCCCATCTGGCGGCGGACAAAGTCAATATTGGCCTTGGGATTGGTGATCTCATGGCCGTCAAAGACGATGGTGCCCCTGGTGGGCTCCTCCAGCAGATTCAGGCTGCGCAGAAAAGTGGACTTGCCGGAACCGGAAGGTCCGATGATGACCACCTTATCGCCGGGATAGATATGCTCGGAAATATCATTCAGAACCACATGGTCGCCGAATGCCTTGGTCAAATGTTTAACGTCGATCACTTTGACGCAGCCTCCTTTCCAGAATGCTTACAAGCCAGCTGAAAATCATAACCAGCACCAGATACACACAGGCAATGCCGATCAGAGGGAACATCTGCTCGTAGGTTCTGCCGTAGATGGCCTGTGCCGCATACACCAGCTCCTTGCCGCCGATGACGGTGATCAGAGAGGTGTCCTTCAGCAAAATGATGAACTCGTTACCCAGAGAGGGCAGAATCGCCTTGAAGGCTTGGGGAATAACGATGAAGCGCATGGTATCGATGTAATTCAGGCCCAGGCTTCTGCCTGCCTCTGCCTGACCGGGGTCCAGGGCCATGAGGCCGCCGCGGATGATTTCCGCAACATACGCACCGGAATTGATACCCAGGGTCAGGGCACCAACCATGGTATAATTCCGGGAGGAAGCAAACACTACGAAGCCCATGATCAGCAGCTGGACCATCATGGGAGTGCCGCGGATAACCGTAACGTAGATCTGACAGATGCCGTTCAGGATACCCAGCAGCCAGTTTTTCTTACCGGCACGCTGCTGGTCATGGGCCGTACGGACCATGGCTACCAGAACGCCCAGCACGATGCCAATGGCCAAGGCCATGGCAGTGACCATCAACGTAGTACCCACACCGCTGATATACTGCTGCCAGCGGTCGCCATAAATAAAGGCCTGATAGAATTTCACATAGAATTCCTGTCCGGCGGTTGCTTCACCGGCCTGCATCAGAGCCCGAAATGCCTGATATTGTTCCAAATGATTCACTCCTTATTTTCCCTTTAATGAACATTGAATAATGAACAATTTGTCTTAGTATTCACTATTCACCATTCATTATAACCCCAAAACACAGGGCGGCAGTGCCGCCCTGTGGCAGACTGTCAAAAAAGCCTCGCAGAGTTTTCTGCGTAAGCAGAAAATAGGGTCCGAAGCATTTTGTGTCAGGGCGTGTACCTGACACAAAATACATATCAGGCTGCAAGTGTGGAATTTGTACGCCAAGGGCGTACAAATTATGCGCGCAGCAGACTGCAAAAAACTGGCGGAAAAGGCCGCAGGCCTTTTTCGACAAGCTGACACAGGGCGGCACTGCCGCCCTGTGGAATTTGGTCTTACTCAGCAGAGATGTACTTGTCGATGATGGACTGAACAGTGCCGTCAGCGGTCAGTTCAGCCAGAGCAGCGTTGACAGCCTCTACCAGAGCGGTATTGTCCTTGCCCATGCCGATGGCGTAGGATTCCTCGACCCAGTTGCCTTCCAGGGTGGTCAGACCGGGATTGGCAGCGACAAATTCGGCAGCGGGAGCGGAGTCAATGATAACACAGTCAACCTGACCGTTCATCAGAGCCTGAACAGCGGAAGCGCCGTTGTCGAAAGCGGTGACATGGTCTTCACCGTAGCCGCCGTTCTCGATGGAATCGGAAGCGTAGATGTAACCGGTGGTGCCGCGCTGGCAGCCGATCATCTTCTCGCCCAGATTATCCATGGTGACATCGGAGCCTTCCTTAACGATAACCACCTGCACGCCGGTGGCATAGCTGTCAGAGAAGTTCATGACCAGCAGGCGGTCCTCAGTGACGGAAACGCCAGCCATAACGATGTCGGACTTACCCTGCTGAACGGCCAGCAGAGCAGCATCGAAATCCATGTCGTCAATCACCAGTTCCAGACCCAGCTTCTTGGCAATGGCACCGGCAACCTCAACGTCGATACCCTCGAAGGAGCCGTCATCGGCAACCATCTCGTAGGGAGGGAATGCAGCATTGGTGGACATAATCAGCTTGCCGGACTCGATGGTGGTGAAAGCAGCGTCAGCCTTGGGCTCTTCCTTAGCACCGCCGCAGGCAGCCAGCATACCGCAAACCATCAGGACAGACAGAGCAACGCAGAAAAACTTCTTCATAATTCTTACTCTCCTAAAATATGAAATTTCAAAGCCCTCTATTGCTTAGGGGGGATCGATGTTATGAATTATACTGCGGTTTTTGCATACCGTCAATATATACAAATCCACAACATTCCACTATGATTTTGGATTTCTATAATGAAATTGCACAAAATAAGGTAAAACAGCCATTTTTATTCATTCATGCATTTTCCATATACACGAATGAATATTCATTTTTCAGAATAATATACGCATGTTTATGAACTTTCCTCCTTCTTTCCGGAGAAAATCCGTCAAACTTCCGGGATAGTCTGCCTTTCTTGACTTGCCTGCATATTTCTGATATAATTTTTCTGTATTTTAACCACAAGGAAGGATGTGTACACCATGAAAACCACCATCAAAAAGATGGACTATGATAAAGTCATGGCGCTGCCCCGCCCCGCACATAAATTACCCCGGAAGCCCGGTATGTTCTGGAGATGCCTCATCCGTTTTCTGACAATTTTCGGTATGATGGGAACCAAATTCCGGTATGAAACCGAAGGTTTTGAAAAGATCGGCAAGGAGGAACCCTGTCTGATCCTGATGAATCATACCTGTTTCCAGGACATGGAAGTCGCCTACCGTATTCTCTTCCCCCGTCCCTTCAACATTGTCTGTTCCAATGACGGCTTCATCGGCTTCTTCGGCCTGATGGAGTGGCTCATGCGGACCATCGGCTGCGTGCCCACCCAGAAATTCGTTTCCGACCTGCGGCTGGTGCAGGACATGAACTACTGCTTCAAGACCCTGAAAACCAGCGTGCTGATGTACCCCGAAGCCTGCTACTCCTTTGACGGCACCGCCACCACCCTGCCCGCCAAAATGGGCATCTTGCTGAAAAGGTACGATGTGCCCGTCATCATGATCGAAACTTTCGGTGCCTTTGGCCGGAACCCTCTGTACAACGAGCTGCAGATCCGCCGCCATGTTCCCATTACCGCCAAGGCCCGTGTTCTGTACACCCGGGAGGAAATCAGGGAAAAGAGCGTCCGGGAACTGAGCGAGGGTGTGGAAGCCGCCTTCGGCTTCGACCACTTCCGCTGGCAGAAGGAACAGAATCTGCACATCGACCAGAGCTTCCGGGCTGACGGCCTCCACCGTATCCTTTACAAGTGCGCCCACTGCGGTGCTGAAGGCGCAATGGAGGGCCGTGGCACCACCATCACCTGCGGCCACTGCGGCAAGACTTATGAACTGACTACGCTGGGTGAACTGAAGGCCCTGGAGGGAGAAACCGAGATTTCCCATATCCCCGACTACTACCGCTGGGAACGGCAGCAGGTGCGGCAGGAGATTCTGGACGGCAAATATCTTCTGGACACCGATGTGGACATTGCCATGCAGGTGGACAACAAGGCCATTTACAAGGTTGGCGAAGGCCATCTGGTTCATGACAACACCGGCTTCACCCTCACCGGCTGTGACGGACGGCTGAACTACCATCAGAAGCCCCAGTTCGGCTACAGTCTCTATGCTGACTATTACTGGTACGAGATCGACGACGTTATCTGCATCGGCGACACGGAAGTCCACTACTTCCTGTTCCCCAAAAACAAAGCCCCCGTCGCCAAGATCCGTCTGGCTGCGGAGGAAATGTACAAGCTTTATAAAGAACGGAAGCTGGCTTCCGCCAAGGAATAATTTCCCTTTTCACCTCCCTGCATAGAATAGCGGGGAGGTGATTTTTTGAATCCCTGCGAACTGACTGCCTCTGTCACAGCCATTGCCAACACCCTGGCCTGCAAGCTGACAGCGGACGAACTGAATCTGCTGGGTGTCATCCTGACCCAGCTGGGAGATACCCTGCTGACCATTGCCACCCACAGAAGCATCTGCTGCAAACAATAAAATGGCAGGGCGGAACGTACCGCCCTGCCAAATTTTTTCTCATTGCAGCATCCCCAGCTGGTTCCGGGTCTCCCGGACCTGGTTGATGGCATTGTTCAGCCGGTCCAGCTTGGCGTATTCCATAGTCACGGCATCCACATACCCCTCAGGTTCGCGCAGATAGCTGCCGATATTGGCGCAGCCTTCGGGCAGAATTCCCAGCAGGTCCACCAGACGATGGGCGTTTTCTGCCGCCAGGGCAAGGCACTCCATCTTCCGGCTTGTGGGGGAAACCCCGGTATAGCGGACATCCCGCTGCATCCAGGGGCGGGCAGATTCCAGGGCAGCCAGCACCCGGTCCGCAGCATCCATGGCAGCGGGAGTAAAAGCGGCGATTTCCTCCATGATCAGCTGGCTTTCCTCCATGGAAGACAGCTTCGCTTCTTCTTTCGCCTGAAGATAGCGTTCCCGGCTGCCGGAGAGGGCTTCCAGTTCCTGCTTTCCTTCTTCCACGCGTTTGTCCAGTGCATCCCGTTCCCATACCGCGGCATTCAGGGCAGCCGTGACTTCCCGGAGCTGCTTTGTCAGCTTTTCCTTCTTATCCCCGGCTTTTCCAAACAGGCGCTGGAAAAGGCTGGGATTTTCCAGGCGGTCCAGTTCCCACTGCTTTTGGTCCCGGCTCAGCCGCAGTTCTCCGATGCGCACTTTCAGTTCTGCACGCTCCTGTTCCCATTGCGGAATGCTGTCCTCCAGAGACAGGCAGCGTCCATAGTCTTTCAGCATTTGAATCAAGCTTTCCATACGGATTCCTTTCAAAACCCATTACAGGACAGGAGCCTGGTGCCAATGCCTTGCTCCCGTTCTGTGATTGTTATTCCAAAACATGCTCCAGACCCATTTCCAGAATGGTCTTCACATGGTCATCCGCCAGAGAATAGAGGATATTTTTTCCCTCCCGGCGGAATTTAATAAGCTGCATCTGTTTCAGAATCCGAAGCTGGTGTGAGATGGCGCTCTGGCTCAGCTCCACCTGATCGGCAATGTCAGTGACACATTTCTCCCCCTCTGCCAGCAGGTACAGAATATGCACCCGGGTAGGGTCTGCGAAGCCTTTGAACAGCTCCCCAATAAAATCCATAATTTCCTTCTCGGGAATGCCCATAGCCCCGCCTCCTTAGCTTTTTCCTGTATTTTAGCTTATCTTCTGTAGATTTGCAACTGATTTTTCTGTCATGCTGATCGGAGCTGCCGCAAAGCCTTCCCCCGAGGGGAAGGTGGCTCGCCGCAGGCGAGACGGATGAGGGGAAGCGTGCAGTTTTGACATGGATCAGGTCTGAACCGAAGTGCCAGATGAAAGGTTTCTGCCCGCATTCCTCATCAGTCACGAATCAAAGATTCGTGACAGCTTCCCCCCGGGGGAAGCCTTGGGCGCTGCCGCGCCGGTGTATATTATCACAGCTGCCGCAGTTTTTCCAGAACCGTGTCCACAGTGTCCCGGCCGCTGTGATAGCGGAGGGTATAGGTTCCGTCCTCGAACATACCATGCTTCTTTTCCAGCATAGCTTCCACCGGGGCGGGAAGATTGCCCCGCATTCTGGCCCGGAAGCGTTCCTTGATGGTATCCAGCTCCGCCGTTACCAGAATGGTGGTGCTGCCCTCCGGCAGGAAGGCAAGGTGCTCCTTTTCCGAGATGACATATATCACGTTTTCTCCTGTAAGGGCTGCTTTCAGCTTCTTTTTAAAGAGGGCTGCTGCCATGCTTTCTGACTTTGCCAGACGCAGATAGTCCTTGCCGGTGAGGATCTCGCCACCAAAGGCACCCTGCACCGACTCTGCAAGGGTAGATTTTCCCGTGCAGTTTTCTCCAATGATTCCAATTACCATAGGTTTTCCTTTCTATTCCTCCGCCTCCCGGATCAGATCCTTGCACAGTTCCAGTGGGGTTCTGTCATCCTTGGGAAGCAGCACATGATCCGGCAGGATGCCTTGCTGCGCGTTCAATGTACCGTCCGGGTTTTCTGCCATGGCGGTGGTGAAATACACCAGCAGACCGGTATTTTTCAGGGGAAGCAACAGAGGATTTCCTCCCAGGCCGTCCCCGTTTGTGGGTTTTCCCACCAAGGTTGCCCATCCTGTCAGCTTGCAGAAGGCCGCAAAGCTTTCTGCTGCTGAATAGCCGCCGTCCGTCAGCACCCAGCGTTTGGCCTCAGTCCCCTTTTCCAGCCGGGAATCGCCATAGTCCGCATTCCACTGAACAGTTTCATACAGCTTCGCTCCCAGCTGCTGGGCAAAGGGCGGCAGCTGGGTTTGCTCCACCGGCAGCAGGTTCTTTTCTCCATAATACTGCCGGTTGATGGGGCTGTCCTGATAGAAGACCCGGAAGCTTCCTGTCCAGCTTCCGCCAAAGGGTGCTGTGATCACATTCTCCCAGTACAGGGAGCTTCCTCCGGGATTTCCGGTGATGTCGAGGATGATGTGTGCCACATCGGGAAGCTGGGACAGATAGTCCGCAAGAATGGTTTCATCCCGCTCCTGAGCATAGGCGTTCATGGTGGGGAACCGGAAATAGGCAGCAGAGAGTTCCGGGAAATAGCGGCATTCCACCTCCGGTATATCGCCTACATCGGAACTGCCGCTTTCCGGGAGCGCAGCATAGGTTTCTGCCGTAACCGGGTCCAGCAGCACAGCCTGCCAGGGTTCAAAGCCCTCCACCTCTGCCACCCCATCCAGCATCATGTCATAGCTGTATCTGTGGAACAGGAACAGATGGGCAAAGCTCTGGAGCTTGCCGAACATCCGGTCCAGCACTCCCATAAACTGCTCCAAGGTAGCCGTTTTCTGCACATACAGCCGGTAGCTGTCCCGGACAGCAGCCACATCGATGCCCTTTTCTTCCAAAATCGGGAAAAAGGGGTAATTTGCTTCCAGATCCCGCCAAAGCTGATCGTAATCCTCCAAAAACTGTGCGGTTCCATTCTCCGCCGGACTTTCCGGCGGGACCTCCTCCCTGCCGCAGCCTGAAAGAGAAAACAGCAGGGAAATCAAAATAAGGATGGATAATATCCGTTTGTACATCCAATGCCCCCCCTTTCCAGCAAACACATACTTTAGGGGCGGCCATTGGCCGCCCGATTGTTTTCAGCAGATCCGTAATTGTTATGTTGGCGGGCGACCAATGGTCGCCCCTACATTCTTACCCCTCGATCACCTTCTGCAAAGCTTCCGCCACGGGGAGCATGACTTCGGGGCGGAGCTTTTCTACCTTGCGGTCGTAGGTCAGCAGGCCGTTGATCTCATCTTCCACATCGCTGACCTGGGTATAGATGGCGGCGCAGAGGCCCTTTGCGATGCAGGGGATGATCTCCTCCCGATAGAGCTTTTCCACCGCTTCGTTGAGGGCTTCCAAGGTTTCACAGCCGCCGTAGCCGTAGGATTTATCGGGGTTAAAGAGATGGCCCTCGGTCTTGTAAGTCTTGCCGCCGAACTCCGACAGGATCAGAGGCTTGACCCCATCGCCTGCCAGCTTCACTTTTTTGAAATACACATGGCGGCTGTCCACATCGGTCTTTTTCCGCCGGAACCAGCCGGAGGTGGAATCGATGAAGCGGGTATCGTCCAGTGTCTTAAACCATTCGTAGACATTGTCGCTGTCAAACTGACCCCAGGCCTCATTAAAAATGGTCCAGTAGCAGATACTGGGATGGTTTTTCAGCTGGTTTACTGCTGCTTTTGCGCAGGCTTTAAACATTTCCCGGTGGTTTTCGTCCTTATGAAGGTGCTTGTCGTTCAGTTTCTGGATACCCACAGTGGGCAGAGCCGTATCTCTGTTAAAATTGTAGTCGCTGTTGTTCACCATATCCTGCCAGACGATCATGCCCAGCTTGTCGCACTGGTAATAGAACTCCTCCGGCTCCACCTTGATGTGCTTGCGCAGGGTGTTGAAGCCCAGGCGCTTCATGGCAAGGATATCGTCCGCATAGCATTCCGGCTTTGCAGGAGTGAACAAGCCGTCGGGCCAATAGCCCTGATCCAGCAGACCGTGGAAGAAATAGGGTTTGCCGTTGAGGCACAGGCGGGGATACTTGCCGACTTTTTTTATTTCCAGGGAGCGGATGGCAAAATAGGATTCGACCTTATCTTCGCCTGCTTTCACCGTGAAATCATACAGCCAGGGATTTTCCGGGCTCCACAGCTTCGGATTTTCCGGGGTAATGGCAACGCTGCCCTTTTCCAGCGCAAACTCACCCAGTCCCGCCACTGTCACCTTGCCTTCCAACGCAGGCGCAACAGAAATGGTGACGCAGTAACCGCGGTTCTCGACGCTGAGCTTTTCAATATATGTTTCCGGCACGCTTTCCAGCCATACGGTCTGCCAGATACCGGACACTGGGGTGTACCACATGCCGCCCCGTTTTTCGGGCAGGACCTGCTTGCCGTAAGGCATGATCTGATTATTCAAATCATCAAAGCAACGGAAACGGATCTCGTTTTCCCCGGCCGTCAGCGCATCCGTAATATCAAATGTGATATTCTCGTAACCACCGCTGTGGTTTCCCACTTTTTTGTCGTTTACAAAGCAGTCCAGATGCTGATCTGCCGCTCCGATGTGCAGCAGCACCCTGCCCCGGTTGAACCCCTCCGGCAGCGTCACCACTTTCCGGTAGCACAGGGCACTTCCTTCCGGGTAATGCTCATGGACACCGGACAACAAGCTCTCCGGGCAGAACGGCACCCGGATGGTCCTGCTATAAGTTTTAGGAAACTTCTTTTGGGTTACGCCAAACTCCCATTCTCCGTTCAGATTGAGATAAGAATCCCGGCGCATCTGGGGACGGGGATAAACAGGCCAGGGAATGCCCGTCAGAGCTTCTCCGTGGAGGGTGTAGAGGTCATGTAACATAGCTTGCTCCTTTCCAATAGGTCCATCGGTTTTGTCGTTTGTGCAGATTTCTAGGATAACTTTATCACAGTGCGGCAGGAGGTGTCAAGTTATGTTGTCCACAGGGTTTTCCGTCGTTTTCTGTTGACTTTTCCTGCGTTTCTGATATACTGTTTCCGTAAGGTTTAATATGTTAAACCTCATTTTTTATTTGTTTGAAAACCTGCCTGCCGTACAAGGCTTTCTCTGCATTTTACACAATTTTATGTCAACATTTTCCCTCGACATTTTCTTTTAAGATTTTATGAAAAGCCTTTGCAAATCGGAAGAAATGTGATATAGTATCCTAAGTTTAATATGACTATTTATGCGCAAAAAGCGAAAGAGGCGATTTTTAATATGCAAGACTTATCCAAAATCTCGGTTGTCCTGCCCTCTCTCGATCCGGATGAGAAGCTGATAGCCGTCGTTGACGGCCTGCTGGAATACGGTTTTACCGACATCATTCTGGTCAACGACGGAAGCAAGCAGGAAAACCTCCACTATTTCACCGATCTGGCTGCCCGGCATCCGGAAATTCATCTGCTGCACCACGAGGTCAACAAAGGCAAGGGCGCTGCCCTGAAAAATGCCTTCCGTTACTTTCTTGCCAACCGGACTGATGGCTACGGCGTTGTTACCGTGGACGGCGATAACCAGCATCATCCCGCTGATACCCGTGCCTGCTGCGAACACATGCTGAAAACCGGCCATACGGTCCTGGGCTGCCGGGACTTCAATCAGACGGATGTACCTGCCCGCAGCAGCTTCGGCAACAAGACCACCTCCATGATCTTCAAGATTTTCGTGGGCATGACCATCTCCGACACCCAGACCGGCCTGCGGGCCATCCCCAGAGGCGTTCTGGAGGAACTGGTAGAGGTCTACGGCGACCGGTTTGAATATGAGACCAACATGCTGCTGGCCTTCAAGACCAAGGGCATCGTCTTCGACGAGGTCAAGATCCGCACTGTGTACATCGAGGAGAACAAATCTTCCCACTTCCGGGTGATCCATGACAGCTGGCGGATCTACAAGCTGATCCTGGCCCACTTCTTCCGCTACACCCTGAGTTCTCTTGCCAGCGCTGTGGTGGATACCGGTGCCTACTCCCTGCTGAGTGCCCTGCTTCCTTTCAGTGGTTTTGCCCTGACAGCCGCTGCAGGTGTGATTGCCCGTGTTATCTCCTCCCTGCTGAATTTCTTCATGAACCAGCGGCTGGTGTTCAAGACCAATGTGGACACGAAGAAGGCAATGCTTCGCTATTACATGCTGGCACTGCCTCAGATGGCAGCACAGGTGCTGCTGACCCAGGGTGTCTACGCCCTGTTCGGTATCCCCGACAGTGCAAACGGACTTCGTACCGTGATCTACGCGGTCGTCATGACAGTCCTGTATTTTATGAGCTACATGATCCAGCAGCGCTGGGTCTTCGCCCCGCAAAAATCCAAATAAGAGGTTACAAACTATGAGCAAGAAAAATCTTACCCCGGAATCCGGTGCGGAAGAAACCGCCAATCAGGCTGTTAAGCAGCCTAAGAAGAAAAAGAAGAAGGGCAGCGGCCTGCTGGGCCGGATCGTCCGCCGCTTCTTCCTGCTGCTGTTCACCGTCGTGCTGCTGGTCTTTGCCGCTCTGGTGCTGGTGATGAACCTGGTCTTCAACGGTCCCTCCATCGCCGCACAGGAAAAGCTGACCATGACCCTCATTGAGGCCAGCGCCACCAAGTGGGTTCCCGCCCTGTTCATTGGTGATGAGCGTGTGGCAGAGATCCGCACCAGTGTCAAGCAGGAACTGCCTCAGGAAGTCAGCTCCCCCACCAAGGTTGTCATTCAGAAGGGCAGCGCCATTAACACCAACTCTGACGAATGGGCCAAGGACCCCGACGGCATCCGCATTGAGCACATCTCCGGCGAGACCTACAATGCCCACGTGATGATTGTCCGGGACCCCTCCCGTGTCTACATGGGTACTTCCACCGAGAAGTTCTCCACCGCCATCCCCGGCAAGCGTATCACCGAAGTCATGAACGAGAATGCGGATGTGGTAGCCGCCATCAACGCCGGTGCCTTCAACGACGACGGCACTGCCGGTTCCCATGTTGGCAGCACACCTCTGGGTCTGGTCATGTCTGACAGCAAGTGTGTCTGGACCTCCGGCCAGCAGCCCGGACTGGAAGGCTTCGCCGGCTTTACCGAGGACAACATTCTGGTGGTTTCCCAGAAGAACCTGTCCAAGGCTAAGGCAGAAGAGCTGAAGATCCGTGACGGCTGCTGCTTCGGCCCCGCCCTGATCATGGACGGCGACATCAATCAGGAAGCCTACAACAACAAGTCCGGCTACAACCCCCGTACTGCCATCGGTCAGCGTGCTGACGGTGCTGTGATCTTCGTCTGCATCGACGGACGTCAGACCAGCTCTCTGGGCGGCACCTATGCTGACGTTATCAACATCATGGTGGAATACGGTGCCATCAACGCCTGCAACATGGACGGCGGCTCCTCCTCCGTTATGATGTACCGGGATACCACGGGCAAGCTTGGTACCGCCGGTGAGGTCAGCATGATCAATAACTATTCCCTGCTTCAGTCCGAGCCCAGACGTATGCCCAACTTCTGGCTGGTTCGGGAAGCCGACTAAGCGAGGTACGCCATGAAAGATAATTTTGATTTTGAAACCGAAATTCCGGAAACTCCCAAGAAAAAGTCCTATGCCGACCTGGACCTGGGTCTGGACTTTGACCTGAGCTTCCTGGATGATATCGACGAGTCCGTTCTGGACGAAGTGGTGGAAGAGCCTGTTAAGAAGGCGCCTGCCAAAAAGCCTGCCCCCGCAAAGCCTCCTGTCAAGAAGGCTGCACCCTCTGCAGAGGCCGCTCCCGTGAAGAAGGCAGCTCCCAAGAAGCCTGTTTCTTCCGAAGGCGGTCAGCCTGTCAAGAAAGCCCCCGCCAAGAAGCCCGCTGCCCAGACCACAGAAGCCCCCGCAGCCGCTCCTGCAAAGAAGGTCAAGAAGCCTGCCGCTCCTCAGGAAGCGCCTGTCAAGTCCAAGAAGAAGCAGAAGAAGGGTCCCCGCGTAGGCGGTGTCATCTTCTACACCCTGTACTTCATGTTCATTCTGGCCTTCTTCGTTGCCACCTATTTCGGCCTGCAGTGGCTCCACGGCTGGCTGTCCGACTATGAACTGGCCCAGCCCACCGTTAAGGCTGAGCAGGTCTTCCAGGAAGTCTTCACCGGTGACATTGACTGGGGTTCCCTGTACGATTCCGCCGGTGCCGAGGATTCCCCCTACGAGGGCAAGGAAGCCTATGTTGCCTATATGAAGCGCAAGGTTGGCGACAGCAAGCTGACCTACATGGAAACCTCCGCCGGTCTGTCCGGTGACAAGAAGTACATCGTCTCCCTGGGCAGCGAAAAGGTCGCTACCTTCACTTTGAAGGACCACAACAACGTAAAGGATGTCAGCCTGGGCAACATGAAGGTGGAAGACCTGGAAAGTGTTGCGGATATTCCCGACTGGCAGCTGGGTGCTGTGGAAGTCTTCTTCCAGCGTGAGGAAGTCTACAACATCGTTAAGCTGAACGGCCACACCGCTTATGTCAACGGCGTTGCCCTCAGCGAGGATTTCACCATCCAGAAGGCCACCACCAAGGCACTGGATTATCTGCCCGAGGGCACTGCCGGCGCAAGCATGGATACCCAGCAGGTCACCGGCCTCATGGAACTGCCTACCGTCATCGTCACCGATAAGGACGGCAAGGAAATGACCGTCACTTACGACGAAACCACCAAGACCTTCACCGAGCGCACCGAGAGCAACACCATGACCGAAGAACAGCGTCAGGCCGCTATCGATGCCGGTAAGGCTTACTGCCTGTGGATGATCGAAGAGATCAACGACCGCGGCAAGATCGCCAAGCACTTCGATCCCTCCTCCAAGGCTTACTCCGACATGATCAGTGTCCAGTATGAGCGCTGGATGCAGAACAACGGCGGTTACGAGTTCACCAGCACCGAGGTTACCGACTTTGCCGGTTACGGCGACAACCTGTTCTCCGCCCGTGTCAAGCTGATGATGGTGGTCACCCGTACCAACGGCTCCACCAAGGATTATCCCTTCGAGTACTCCATGTTCTTCGAGAAGCAGGATAATGGCAAGTGGCTGTGCTTCCAGATGATTGCCAATGACGTATCCGCTCCTGTGGGCAAGGTTCGTCTGACCTTCAAGCAGGGCGACACCCTGCTGACCACCGGCTTCGTAGACACCGATGCCAAGAAAGTCGTCACCCCCAACATCTCCGTCCCCGAGGGTCAGGTCTTCTCCGGCTGGATCACCATTTCCGAGGATGCCGAGGGCAACACCGTTTACAATCTGGTCTTCCCCCACACCGAGACCGGTGAGGTGGAGCTGCCTGACGGTACTTCTCTGGAGCCTATGACCCTGTATGCATGGTTCCAGAACGAGGGTGAGGTCCAGGAAATCACCGAGGCTCCTGCTGAAACTGTTCCCGCTGAAACAAACTAAGGAGGTACCATATGGTTGCTGCCGTTCAGAATTTCTTAAACAGCTGCGCAGTGTCCTTTGACCTGCCTATCCTGGACTGGATCCAGGCAAATCTCCAGTCCTCCTTCATGGACAAGTTTATGCCCATCGTCACCGTCCTGGGCGATGCCGGTCTGTTCTGGATCGCATGGGCTGTCCTGCTGCTGCTGTTCCCCAAGACCCGCAAGATTGGCCTCGGCATGGGCTTTGCCCTGATCATGGGCCTGCTGATATGCAATGTCACCCTGAAGCCTATGATCCAGCGTATCCGGCCCTATGACTTCCAGGAGCAGGAGTTCGGCATTCTCATCAACCTGCTGATCGACCGTCAGCATGACTTTGCCTTCCCCTCCGGTCATACCATCGCCTCCTTCGAAGCCGCCACCGTGCTGCTGAAGAACAGCAAGAAGATGGGTATTCCCGCCATGATCCTGGCAGTTATCATTGCCTTTTCCCGTCTTTATCTGTACGTCCACTACCCCACCGACGTTATCTTCTCCGTCTTTGCCGGTATCCTGTTCGCCTTCATCGGCGACGCGCTGGCCGGTCTGGCAGCCCCCAAGCTGGCTCCCAAAAAGCGTGGAAAGTACGAAGCATAAATGTACAAAAATCCCGCAGTTCTCAACGAACTGCGGGATTTTTTATGCTTCATCCGGAGCTTGACCGGTATGGGCCAGCCATTTGCATTCTGATAGTTCCAGATCGGTGAAGGTTGCCTGAAAGGAGGATTCCTCCGGGCTGCAGGCATAAATGCCAAACCGGACTTCCCCATCGCCCTTCCACAGGTGACACACCCGCATCTGGCGGAAACGCTTGCCATCCTCGGAGCATTCGATGCAGTAATCATCCTCCCGGCGGCTTAAGCGGTACCACATGGATTTGACAGAGGCCGGAATCTCTGTCGTTGCCCAGTCGGAGTAGCCCAGATTGGTCACAACGCTTCCCAAGTGCTGAAATTCCTCATTTTCATATTCAATGGAACCCTTCAGCCAGTTTTCACTGTCCAGATATATGACCACGCCGCACTGGTCAAACCGATGCTTGCTGTCAAAGCTGGTCTTTACCGTGAAGGAAAAGAACTTCTCCTCTGTCCGCATCTGCAGCACAGGGGCATTGTCGTTGCGGAAATGATAGTATGTTCTCTGCCACAGGTCCGTATGGGGGTTTGTGGTAATTTCAATTTTTTCCGGAGTGATTTGGAACGCTTCCGGCTCCCGGGTCCATTCCAGTTTCTTTACAGGAAAATTCATACACGCTTCGTCTCCCTTTTACAACACTTTTTATTTAGTCTTTCACACATGATCAGCATCACTACATTGATGATGCCCACATACCAGGGCATCAGCGCGGCACCGATATTTTCCGCGATCAGGCCAAACAGGGGCGGCATACAACAGATACCTACATAAGCACTGGCCATCTGGACACCGATGATGGCCTGGGAATTTTCTTCGCCAAAGTGGTCCGGGGTGGAATGAATAACACAGGGATAGATGGGGGCACAGCCAAACCCCATCAGGGCCAGGCCTGCCAGCGCTGCTACATCCCCCAGCGGCAGCAGCATTACCGCGACACCCACAGCGATGATCGCCTCGCCCAGGCGAATCATGTTGGTATCATTCATCTTGTACGTCACAAAACCGCTGAGAAAGCGTCCCAACGTCAGTCCCAGCATAAACAGGCTGGCCATACCGGCAGCCAGCTCCTCCTCCATGCCATTTACCATGACCAGATAGGAGCTGCCCCAGAGAATACAGGTCTGTTCCAGACCGCAGTAGCAGAAGAAGGCCAGCATAACCTCTTTGGCTCCCCGGATGCCGAAGATTTGTTTCAGCGTCAGAGGCTTGGCACGGGTGCCATCAGAACCGGGTTCGTCCTTTCTCTTCTTCCACATGGGCAGACTGAGGAAAATCGCCACGGACAGTACCACCTGAATCGCGGAAATGATGCCATAGCCCTGGTTCCAGCCCAGTCCCCCGGCAAGGGCCATACCCATGATGTAAGGCCCTACACTGGCCCCTAAGCCCCACATACAGTGCAGCCAGCTCATATGGCGGCTGGCATAATGCAAAGCTACATAGTTATTAAGGGACGCATCCACGCTTCCTGCACCTAAGCCATAGGGAATGGCCCACAGACACAGCTGCCAGAATTTCCGGCTGATGCAGAATCCAAACAATGCCACTGCTGTCATGGCGACGCTGAAGGCGGTTACTTTTCCGGCTCCCAGCCATTTGGTCAGACGGTCAGACAACAGGCTGGAAATGACCGTTCCCACTGCAATGATCAGAGCAATCGATCCGGCACAGGACAGCGGAACCGAAAATTCCTGGCTCATCATAGGCCAGGCTGCACCCAGCAGGGCATCCGGCAGGCCCAGTGAAATAAAGGATAAATAAATGATGATCAGCAAAAGATGTACCACATTGTACCTCCGTTTATGAATCGAGATTTTGCAAGGGCGGCCTGTTCTAAGCCGCCCTTCTGATTTATTGCCAATCTGTCAGGAGAAATCTTTGAACTTGCCAACCACATTGGTTTTGCTGTACTGAATGATCTGGCTGGAGTACAGGCTGCTGTTTCCGGACAGGACGAAGCAGATTACGCTGATAAAAGCAAACAAGTACAGATTCGTACCGCCAAACATCTCAATACTCAGCATGATAGAGGCAAAGGGAGAATTGGTAGCGCAGCAGAACAGACCGACCAGGCCCAGTGCCGCTGCCATCCCCGCATCGAGGCCCAGAAGCCCGCCCAGTACGCATCCAAAGGTAGCACCGATACAGAAGGTCGGTACAATTTCGCCGCCTCTAAAGCCCGCCGAGAGGGTCACAGCAGTGAACAGCATTTTCAGCAGGAAGGAATACCAATCAGCTTCCCCTCCCACAGCTTTCAGCGCCAAGTCCATACTGGCACCGTTGAAACGGTGGTCTCCCACCAGCAATGTCATTGCGGTGACGATAACACCACCCACGGCAATGCGGATAAAGGGATTGGGCAAATGATGAGCCGCAAAATGCTCTGCCTGATGGAAAACCCAGCACATAGCAATTCCCAGCAAAGACACCAGCACCGCAAGGATCAGGTACTGCCAGCAATTCATCAGCGTCAGCTGGAACGCCTCCGTCAGGATGTAGGTTTCTGCGTGGACTCCCAGCAGGCCGGAAACCCGGCTGGCAATAAAGGCCGCCAGGAAGCAGGGCAGCAGCGCAGGAGAAAGCATGGTGCCCACAGACTCAAACTCCATACAGAACAAAGCCGCTGTCAGAGGTGTGCCGAACAGACCGGCAAAAACAGCACTCATACCCGCCATTACCAGAACTTTCCGGTTGTCTTCCTTCAAATCAAACCACTTCGCCAACGCAGAAGCCATGGAACCGCCTAACTGCAGCGCAGCACCCTCACGGCCCGCAGAGCCGCCGAAAAGGTGGGTAATGGAGGTTGCCAGGAAGATAGAGGGCGCTACCATAGGGCTCACCGGATGGCCGTCCAGGGTTGCCTCAATGATCTCATTGGTCCCTTTGTTTGCCTGCATATGAAACAGGCGATAAATAGCCACTGTCAGCAAGCCGCCCACAGGCAGCAGGAAAATCAGCCAGGTGTGCTCCCCGCGCACATGGGTAACAAAGTGCAGCACATGATGGAACACCGCACCAAGTAAGCCTCCCACAATTCCAATGATGGACGCCAGAAAGGACCAGTTGAAAAACACCTTAAAATAGAATTTGGGTCTGCGGAGCTGATCCAGCAATGACATAATCAATCTCTCCTTGATTTCTTTCTGAATGGATTTATTTTAACAGATTCTCTCCTGTTTCGCAATAAAATCACCCTCTGCGTTTTACACAGAGGGTGATCCTACTTCTTGTTTAAATTGGTAAAAATGCTGCGATAACAGCTGCCACAATGGCAGGCATCAAATTGGCAACCTTTACTTTCTTTCCCCAAACCAGATTGATCCCTACGCAGAAAATCAGCACATTTCCCACCAGAGACAGGTTTGCCAGGGCTGCAGCAGTCATCACGGGCCGCAGAAGACCCGCCAGAGCGGTAATGGTTCCCTGGAAGACCGCAAACAGGGATCGCATAAAACACAGCGCCTTTGCCCATGGAGCAGCTCATGACCATGATCAGAATCAGATCCAGAATTGCTTTTGTTGCCAGCACAGAATAGTCTCCCGTCAGGCCGTCCTCAATGGAGCCAACGATGGCCATAGCGCCGATACAGACCGTCAGAGACGCGGTAACAAAGGCATTGACAAAATCCTTATCTCTGGCATTTCCGGATTTGATCTTCAGCCACTGTCCGAATCGTTCGAAGGCACCTTCAATATTCAGAATCTCACCTGCTACGGCGCCGATGGCGAGACAGATAACAACCAGCATGGAGCCGCTGCTGACAATGGTTCCCTCCTGGACGGACAGCATTTTCTCCAGTGCGCCGGTAACCGCAATGAACAGTGTACTGACGCCGCAGGCTTTTGTCAGAGTAGCAAAACCGCATCTTTACTTCTTAGTAAGGATACGGTCAGTCTCTTTGTAAAATGCTGCTGTTCAGGAAAGGCAAATCCACCATAGACTGAACAGAAGAGCAAAAGAAAAACTCCTGATTCTTTTCAGAATCAGGAGTTTTGGAGCTGCTAGCCAGATTTGAACTGGCGACCTCATCCTTACCAAGGATGCGCTCTACCGGCTGAGCTATAGCAGCATTTCTTGACAGCTTGCTTATTATACTACGGTATCCACAATTTGTCAAGCAATTTTCTCTTTTTTCAAAAATTTTTTAGAGAATCCTGTCCCAGATCAACGGAGACAGGAACGGATGAAGAAAGAACATCACCGCAAAGGAAAGGCCACACAGCAGATAGACATCCCTCTTCCCGCTGCCGACTGGGGGATGCCTCTTTACAATGGGCCCGATAAGCAAAAATCCGGCCGCCGCACCCATCGTGTTTGTAATCAGGTCATTCACATCCGTTGCCCGGTAGGTCAGGGTCTGTAATAGCTCAATTCCCAAAGACAGGGCAAATCCAAAGAATACTGTAGTCCGCAGTTCTCTGAACCGCTGCCAAAGCACCGGCAGGAAGCACCCCAGCGGGACAAACAGGACAATGTTCAAAATACTGTTTTTCAAATCCGAAACAATCCCCAAAAACGGGATCAGATTCAATTTCAGCCCCGGACGAAAATAGGTCACGTTTGGGATTCCCACCAAAGCAAACACCGCCGACAGATACAGGCAAAACAGGCAGTAAAGGGCACTCTTGTAAGTGTCGCGTCCATATGCCCGGTAATGCAAAACCAGAAACAAAGGAATGATAATAACCGCTGCCGGGACGATGTCCACCGCAGCCAGATAAACTCGGACCATGCACTTGCCTCCATTTCAGAACTTCTGGTATTATAACCATAATAGGAAGCATTTGTCCATTTAAGATTTCTTTAAGGCCATGCGCTGATTTGTTCTGTAATTCTCAATAGAAAGCTTTCATCGCTCGCTGAGGATAATTTTCACCAGAAAAGGCCGGGGACGAGAACGCATTATGGCAGAATTTATACCGGCGGGAATGAAATATATTTATAAATAAAGAAAAAGACCATCCTTTCGGACAGTCTTTTTTGGAGCTGCTAGCCAGATTTGAACTGGCGACCTCATCCTTACCAAGGATGCGCTCTACCGGCTGAGCTATAGCAGCATTTCGTCACGCGACTGGTATATGATACAATACATTGCGTGATTTGTCAAGACATTTTTTCTTGATTTTCGATTTCTTTTTGCGAAAAAGGGCGTGCGGCTTTCGCAGCACGCCCTCTTGTTGCATTGATCTTACCGGAATTACACCAGCTCGATGACTGCCATTTCAGCAGCGTCACCGCGGCGGGTGCCGGTACGGGTCACTCTGGTGTAGCCGCCGTTACGGTCAGCGTACTTGGGAGCGATCTCCTTGAACAGCTTGTGCGCAACGTCTTCCTTGGTGATGAAAGACAGAGCCTTACGGTAAGCTGCCAGGTCGCCCTTCTTGCCCAGGGTGATCATCTTCTCGACCACGGGCTGCACTTCCTTGGCGCGATAGAAAGTGGTTTCCATCTTGCCATTCTCCAGCAGGTCGGTGACCTGCTGACGCAGCAGGGCCTTTCTCTGAGTGCTGGTCTTACCCAGCTTACGAGTGCCGAACATCAACGTTTCCTCCTTTTTGAAAGGTTAACTAAGCATTAAATCAATTGTTGCTGCCAGATTCTTCGCTGGCCAGGGACAGACCCATCATTTCCAGCTTCTTCTGAACTTCGTCCAGAGACTTCTTACCCATGTTACGGACCTTCATCATGTCCTCGCCGGTCTTGTTGATCAGATCGGCAACGGTATTGATGTTGGCGCGCTTCAGGCAGTTGAAGCTACGGACAGACAGATCCAGCTCATCAATGGTCATGGACAGCTTGGCATCGGGGCGGTCGGCGGTCTTCTCCACGACGGTGGAGGAGGTGCTGACGGAATCAGACAGGTTGGTGAACACAGTCAGATGATCGCTCAGGATCTTGGCACCCAGAGAAACAGCGTCCTTGGCAGTGATGGTGGAATCGGTCCAGACCTCAAGGGTCAGCTTGTCGAAGTCGGTCTTATCACCGACACGACAGGGCTCCACAGTATAATTCACCTTGGTAACAGGAGAATAGATGGAGTCGATGGGGATCACACCGATGACGGTCTGTGCGGTCTTGTTCCGGTCAGAGGAAACATAACCGCGGCCCTGAGACAGGGTGATCTCCATATTGAAAGTGGCGTCCTCACCCAGAGTGCAGATATGCAGATCGGGGTTCAGAATTTCGACCTCAGCATCAGCCTTGATATCGCCTGCAGTGACCTCACAGGGGCCAACAGCGTCGATATGCACAGTCTTGATGCCGGCGCAGTGCAGCTTGGGAGTGATCCGCTTGACATTCAGAACGATCTCGGTCACATCCTCGGTAACACCGGGGA
>ERZ1032130.12-NODE-12-length-58448-cov-6.620759_pt1 | contig 58448 bp, 50 predicted proteins | sample MGYA00517879_ERZ1032130 | MGnify/ENA primary metagenome ERZ1032130 (study PRJEB33719, sample SAMN04262597) | wastewater metagenome | biome: rural village; feature: animal feces; material: feces | host: Bos taurus | place: El Salvador | collected 2012-01-31 ...
ATTTTGTAATCTTTCTGATGTATAAAAAAAGAAAAACTGTTAAAAATAGTAAATGTAAAAACCATTCAGGAAAGTTGCAATGATCCTCCCTCACCTACATTGGACTTTTAAGGAATGGTTTTTGTGTTGTTTCCTTAAAAATTCCATAAAAAACTTGCAAATTCAAGGGAATCGTGGTATTGTACAAAAGTCATTGAGGGGAATTGTGTAAATTTCCTATGAATAAATTGTATAAAATGACGAAAAGGAGAGTGAAATTATGGTAGCAAAGAAAAGCGCAGCTACAAAGAAAACTCCTGTACAGACAGAAGAAATTGTAAAAGTTGAAAAAACCGTTAAAGTAGAAAAAAAACCAGCAGTAAAAAAAGCTGAACCAGTAGAAAAAGAAGTTGCAGAAAAAAAACCGGCAGCGAAAAGAACTACAAAAAAAGCGGTTAAGACAACTTTAGTTGTACAGGCAGCAGGCAAAGAAGTTTCTATGGAAGATGCAGTTGCACGTGTGAAAGAAGCATGGGTTGCAACTGGAAACAAAGAAGCAGACATGAAAGAAATCGCAGTTTATGTAAAACCTGAAGAAAAAGCAATTTACTATGTTGTAAATGGTGAAGTAACAGGAAGAGTGGATTTCTAAGAACAGTACATAAAGAAAACCCGAAGGTCATGGTGACTTTCGGGTTTTTTTACCAGAAGGAATCTTCTTCAATGACATGAAATTCCAGATAATCAAAGTCAATTTCTTCTATAAAGCTGTCCTGGCGAAAACGCGTTTTTGCGTGTCGTTTAAATTCCCTGATGTTGGATTCTAACCAGATTGGTTTGCCAAGGTCAAATTCATTGCACATTTCATCCAGTGCATGAAATACTTTCTGAGTTCTTGTAGAATCTGAATCGTCACTAATAGTGGTATCATTTACCAGATGGTTGTCTTTGAACAGTTTTCCCCAAATACGCAAAATTTCTTCCTCCAAAATATGATTGGCTTTTAGTATACATGGTTTTTTTCTGAAAGGAAAGGGAAAAGAAATACTTATTGAACATAGAAGGTATCTTAGGGTATACTAAACACAATATCAATTGGCGTTTTGACGCATAAAAAGGAGTTTTTATGGAAAAAGCGAAAAAACAAAATTTATGGTTTTTGGCGGGGCTTCTGGGAATTGGTCTGATTCTTTTTTTGCGCTGTTTTTATAGTGTAAATACCACAGATGAGGCCTATTATATCGGAACTGTATACCGTCTCTGGTTTGGCGACGGAATGCTTTGCGATGAGTGGAATCCTACACAGCAGATGTGCAGCTTCTGGCTCTATCCCTTTTATGTGCTGTTTCGTTTGATCTTAGGTTCTAATGAAGGTATGATCCTGGCTTTTCGTCTGCTTTACATTGTGTTCCAGTTATTTATCAGTGGATATCTATATGGAAAATTAAAGAAATTCGGGTATATCAGTATTCTGCCTATTTTCTTTTATTTGTTAAGCACTGCATTTAATATCAACAGTTTGTCCTATAATACTATGGCCAACAGTGCCCTTGCTGCCCTGCTTGTTACCCTTGGAATGATGGAAAAACCGGACTGGAAGAATGGAATCTGGTGCGGCATTTTTGCAAGCATTGTTGTGATGGGAAATCCATATGCAGTTTTTGCCTATATCCTTTATGGAATTGCCTGTGTGGCGGTTACATTGATTTTTAAGAAATTAAAAAAGGATGTTCCTGTAGCACTGCAGTTTGGGACTTTCTTTAAAATGAGTTTAACGGCAGCAGGTGTATTGGTTGTATTTTTGATCTTTACCTTCTGGCATGCAACCTTAGAGAGAATCATGAACAACCTTCCCTATATAGTGGGAGATCAGGAACATGTTCAGCGGTGGAATGTAAAGATTTCAGATTATTTCAGATATTTTAGAGAACATTATTTTGGAGCCGTGCTGGTGCCGCTTGTGGTGAGCGGAAGTGCGTTGTTTGATAAAAAGAGAGTGGAGCATGGCGCCCTCTACATGATATTAAATGTTTTGGCAATTCTGCCATACATGATCTATCATGGCCTGATTTCCGATTATGTGCCAGTTAATCTGGTGACAGTACCAATCTGTTTTTTGGGACTGCCAGCTTTTGTGGTATCAAAAAAACCACTGCGCAAAGTATTCTATATCTGGTATCTGCCGGCAATGGTTTATCCATTCATCGTGCAGATTACTTCCAATACCGGTCCTCTGGCGGTTTCCGCTGGGTTTGTGACCGCGGGAGCAGCTTCTGTACTTTTGGCAGCAGCCTGGGCTGAGGAACAGGAAGGAAGCCTGTTGAAAAATGTAGTTCATGGCGTAATTCTTTTACAGCTGATCATGATGCTTTTCCTTAGAATTACTTATGTGTGGGCAGATGCGCCATTGTCAGAGCTTACCACAAAAGTAGAGCGTGGTGCGGCAAAAGGATTGTATACTACAGAGCTTACGGCAGGGTATTATGAGGAAATGTATGATGATATTGATGCATTGAACATGACAGAAGAAGACGGATTTTTGGTGGTAGGTTCTGAACCGCTGTTATATTTATATGCAGACCGTCAGGTGGCTTCCTACTCTACATGGCAGGTTTACACCAATGAAACACGTCTTTACCGTTATTATGAAATTCACAGCGGAGAAGGACGTTTCCCAAGTGTGGTTTATTGTGCGGAAGCAGATGAAACCATTTTTGATTCAATTCTTGTAGAAAAACTTTTGCTTCCGATGGGATATGAATGGGTGCAGCTTTCTCATGGAATTGCATTTATTTCCCCATAAATGAGGAGTGCCCCGGTATCCTTTCGGACACCGAGGCTATTATGAAAAAACTTATCTAATACTCTTGTTTCGTTGTATTTAGTATAGGACTAAAATATGAATAAAAAATGAATAAACTATGAACATATTGTAAAAATGTACAAAAAGATTTTATAAAAACGAAATCCTTAGTAGAAATTGCACAAAACACTACAATATCATGTGGTTGTAAATAGATTAATAGAATGTTAAAATAAGAAATAGGGCATAAAAACCCTGACACAGAATCGTAAAAGGAGTATTATGGCAAAAGTACAATGGAAGCCGGGGAACATGGTATATCCTCTGCCGGCAGTGATGGTAAGCTGTGGAGATAAGTCCGGGAACAGCAATATCATCACCGTGGCATGGACAGGAACTGTCTGTACCAATCCACCTATGGCGTATATTTCGGTAAGACCGGAGCGGCATTCTTATAAAATGATTCGCGAAACAGGAGAATTTGTAATTAATTTAACCACAAAGGAGCTGGTTTTTGCGACGGATTTTTGCGGTGTCCGTTCAGGAAAAGATGTGGATAAGTTTTCTGAAATGAAACTGACCAAAGAAGAAGCTGCTGTCGTAGCGGCGCCAATGATCGGAGAGAGTCCGGTGAATATAGAATGCAAAGTAACAGAAGTGAAGGAGCTGGGATCTCATCACATGTTTCTTGCAGAAGTGGTAGCAGTTCATGTGGATGATAAGTACATGAACGAGAATCAGAAATTTGAACTTGGGAAAGCAGGACCTTTGGCATATTCTCATGGAGAATATTATGAACTGGGGCAATTGCTTGGAACCTTTGGATATAGCGTAAAAAAGAAGAAGTCATATGAAAATACTAAAAAGAAAAAAAGTAAAACTTAATTTTGTAATGGCTGCATTTGCCAGCTGCTTTTGTATGCTGCTGGTGACACCGATCATAGGTGAACAGTTTGGTTTTGTCAGCAGTTTTTCCGATGTGTACTTGGATGGTGAGCATATCGGTGCTATCAAAGATCCGGCCAATGTAGAAAATCTTTTGCTGGAAGCAAGACTTGCCCTTGCAAAAGAGCAGAAAACCATGGTGTTGGCAGAGGTTGACTGTTATTATATGCCGGTAGAGGGATTGTTTTCAAACTCCATGTCGGAAGAGGAACTCTATGATACCCTTTACACACATTTGAAAAATGCGTCGGTAGATATCCAGAGAGCCTATATGATGAAAATCGGAACCTATACGGTTTATCTGGATACCATTGAAGATGTGTACGAAGTGCTGGAGCTTGCCAAGGAAAAATACGATCCGAACAATCTGTTTCAGGTAAACATCGTAGCTGATGATGAACGAGAGATCAACATGTATACAGCCAAACTGGTTTCAGCAGATGTACAGATTCAGGATGTAGAAACGGTTGGCATCAGAGTATCTGAAATTCGTCTGCAGGATATTCTTGAGAATGAGGAAGATCAGCCTTTGGAAGAAACAGAGGAGCCTGAAGAGGAGACGGCAGTCGCTGCGGATCCAAAGGGTGATGGAATCAAAGCCATGGATTTCGGTGAGAAGGTAGAAATTACGGAAGCCTATGTTTCAAAATCCCTGATTACTGCTCCGGAGGAGGCAGCAGATCAGATCACCAAGGAAAGCCAGAAAAATGAGATCTATGAAGTAAGATCGGGAGATACCCTTTCAACCATTGCCAATGGACATGGATTATATGTAAAAGATGTTCTTGCCCTTAACAGCGGTCTGTCAGAAAATACAGTTCTTCAGATTGGGGATGAAGTTATCATTACTGTTCCGCAGCCGGAGCTTACGATCATGACCACTGAACAGTCTACCTATGAGGAAGAATATTTTGCAGAAACAGAGTACGTATATAATGATAGCTGGTATACGACAAAAAGTGTTACGCTGCAGGAGCCGGAAGCCGGACAGCATGAGGTAACAGCACTGATCACAAAGCGCAATGGTGTGGAAGAAGGCCGCGAGATCATTGATGAAGTGATCTTAAAAGAACCGGTTAAAAAAATCATAGAAATAGGTACACAGACACCGCCGACTTATATTAAACCGTTATCCGGCGGACGTCAGACTTCCGGATATGGACGACGTAAGGCACCAACCAAGGGGGCAAGTACGAACCATAGAGCTATCGACTGGGCCACACCGACAGGGACTGCAATCTGGGCATCTTCCGGCGGTACAGTTTCTGTGGCAGGATGGCAGAGCGGTTATGGATATGTTGTTTATATCAACCACCCTGATGGAAATCAGACAAGATACGGTCACTTAAGTAAAATTCTGGTATCTTCAGGGCAGAAAGTAAAGCAGGGACAGAAAATTGCCTTAAGCGGTAATACGGGTAGAAGTACAGGACCGCACCTGCATTTTGAGCTTCGTGTAAACGGTACACCGGTGAATCCATATAATTATTTTTAGTGAAAATGTATAAACAGTCTCGCAGCGGTGAGGCTGTTTTTTCTTTCCTTCATAGTTGCTTTTTGAATGCTTTATGCTATAATTAACTATGTATAGGTGGGTCTCGGCCCTGTAAACAGACTTTAAGAGGTAGAAATGTGGAACAGTATATTATAAAAGGAGGACTTCCTCTGGTTGGTGAGGTGGAAATCGGTGGTGCAAAGAATGCAGCACTTGCAATTATTGCAGCAGCAATCATGACGGATGAAACTGTAATTATAGAAAATCTTCCGGATGTCCGGGATATTAATGTTTTATTGGATGCGATGCAGGAGATTGGAGCCAGTGTGATTCGTGTGGATCGACATACTGCCAGAATCAATGGTGGTAAGATTGGGGCTCACAGCGTGGATTACGAATTTATTAAAAAGATTCGAGCATCTTACTATTTATTAGGTGCATTACTTGGAAAATACAAAGAAGCTTCAGTGCCTCTTCCGGGAGGATGTAACATCGGAAGCAGACCGATTGACCAGCATATCAAAGGTTTTGAAGCACTGGGTGCGACAGTGAAGATTGAAGGCGGCTTTATTAATGCCAAGGCAGAGCATCTTCATGGTGCGCACATTTATCTTGATATGGAAAGTGTTGGTGCAACCATTAACATCATGATGGCGGCATCTATGGCAGATGGAAATACAGTCATTGAAAACGTTGCAAAGGAACCTCATGTTGTTGATGTTGCGAACTTCTTAAACAGCATGGGAGCAAATATTAAAGGTGCAGGAACAGACGTGATCCGTATCAGGGGTGTAAAGAATCTTCACCGTACAGAATATTCCATCATTCCGGATCAGATTGAGGCAGGCACATTCATGTTTGCAGCAGCAGCAACCTGTGGAGACGTGCTTGTTAAGAATATTATTCCAAAGCATATGGAAGGTGCCTGTGCAAAGCTGACTGAGATGGGATGCATTATTGAAGAATATGATGATGCCATTCGAGTGATTGGACGCAAACCATTAAAACCGACACGAGTAAAAACAGCTCCATATCCGGGATTCCCGACAGATATGCAGCCACAGATTGCGGCAGCCCTGGCTCTGGCGCAAGGTACCAGTATGGTAACAGAAAGTATCTTCGAAAACCGTTTTAAATATGTAGATGAGCTTGCAAGAATGGGAGCAAACATTAAGGTAGAAGGTAATCGTGCAGTTGTTATGGGTGTGGAAAAATACACTGGCGCACGAGTCTGCGCACCGGATCTTAGAGCTGGTGCCGCTCTGGTAATCGCCGGTCTGGCTGCAGAGGGAATTACCATTATTGATGATATTCATTACGTGCAGCGTGGTTATGAAAGATTTGAAGAGAAGATGCAGGGACTTGGCGCAAAGATGGAGCGTGTAGACAATGTCAAAGATCTTCAGCTTTTTAAATACAGAGAAGGATAGATATAAGAGAGGAATTCAATTATGAAAGAACTGGCAAAAACCTATGATCCGAAGGGCATGGAAGACCGCATTTATAAAAACTGGTTGGACAAGAAATATTTCCATGCAGAAGTGGACAGAAGTAAAAAACCATTTACTATCGTAATGCCGCCGCCAAACATTACAGGTAAATTGCACATGGGACATGCACTGGACAATACCATGCAGGATATCCTCATTCGTTACAAGAGAATGCAGGGATACAATGCACTTTGGGTACCTGGAACTGACCATGCAAGTATTTCTACAGAAGTTAAGGTTATCAATAAATTAAAAGAAGAAGGTATTGATAAAAACGAACTTGGCCGTGAAGGTTTCTTGAAACGTACATGGGAATGGCGTGAAGAATACGGTCACACAATCGTAGAACAGTTAAAGAAAATCGGATCTTCCTGTGACTGGGACAGAGAAAGATTTACTATGGACGAAGGATGCTCTGAAGCAGTTTTAGAAGTATTCTGCCGTCTCTATGAAAAAGGATATATTTACAAAGGTTCCAGAATCATTAACTGGTGCCCGGTTTGCGGTACTTCTATTTCTGATGCAGAAGTAGAGCACGAAGAACAGGCCGGACATTTCTGGCACATTAATTATCCGATCAAAGATTCTGATAAATTTGTAGAGATTGCTACAACACGTCCGGAAACCATGCTTGGAGATACTGCTCTTGCAGTAAACCCTGATGATGAAAGATATCAGGATATTATCGGAAAAACAGTGATCATTCCTCTCATTAACAGAGAAATTCCGGTAATTGCTGATTCCTACGTAGACAAGGAGTTTGGTACCGGTGTTGTAAAAATCACACCAGCCCATGATCCGAACGACTTCGAAGTTGGTAAGAGAAACAATTTACCGGAAATCAACATCATGAACGACGATGCCACCATCAATGCAAACGGTGGTAAATACGAAGGTATGGATCGTTATGAAGCTCGTAAGCTCATGGTAAAAGAATTAGAAGAGTTAGGCCTTTTAGTAAAAGTAGAAGATCACGTACACAATGTAGGTACTCATGACCGCTGCGGTACAACCATCGAACCAATGATCAAACAGCAGTGGTTCGTAGCTATGGAAGAAATGGCAAAACCGGCCATTGAGGCGGTTAAGAACGGTGACCTGACATTTGTTCCTGAAAGATTTGATAAAACATATTTACACTGGCTTGAAAATATCCGTGACTGGTGTATTTCCAGACAGCTTTGGTGGGGCCACAGAATCCCTGCATACTACTGTGATGAATGTGGCGAGATCGTAGTTGCCAAAACTGCACCGGATGTTTGTCCAAAATGCGGAAGCACACATCTGACACAGGATCCTGACACTCTGGATACATGGTTCTCTTCTGCATTATGGCCATTTTCAACACTCGGCTGGCCGGAAAAAACAGAGGAACTGGATTATTTCTATCCGACAGATGTACTGGTAACAGGATATGACATTATTTTCTTCTGGGTAATCCGTATGGTATTCTCAGGATACGAACAGACCGGAAAGAGTCCATTCCACCACGTTCTTATTCACGGACTTGTTCGTGACTCCTTAGGACGTAAGATGAGTAAATCTCTTGGAAACGGTATCGATCCGCTGGAAATCATTGAACAGTATGGTGCAGATGCTCTTCGTATGACACTGATCACAGGAAATGCTCCAGGAAACGATATGCGTTTCTACATGGAAAGAGTAGAATCCTCCAGAAACTTTGCAAATAAGATCTGGAATGCTTCCCGTTTCATCATGATGAACGAAGAAAGTGCAGAGGTTCCTGAAAACATCGATTTAAGCCTTCTTACAAGTGCAGATAAATGGATTTTATCCAAGGTAAACAAACTTGCAAAAGATGTTACAGCAAACATGGATAAATTTGAGCTTGGTATTGCAGTTCAGAAGATTTATGACTTTATCTGGGAAGAGTTCTGCGACTGGTATATTGAAATGGTAAAACCTCGTCTGTATAACGATACAGATGAAACAAAACAGGCAGCGCTGTGGACATTAAAGACAGTTTTGGTAAGTGCATTAAAACTCCTCCATCCATATATGCCGTTTATCACGGAAGAAATTTTCTGCAATTTATGTGATGAAGAATCCATTATGATTTCCGCATGGCCGGAATACAAAGCTGATTGGAATTTTACAGAAGATGAATTTGCTGTTGAGACAATCAAAGAAGCAGTTCGTGCTATCCGTAATGTTCGTTCCGGTATGAATGTACCGCCAAGCAAGAAAGCGAAAGTATTTGTTGTATCAGAAAATGAAAAATTAAGAAATATTTTCGAAAATAGTCACAGTTTCTTCGGAAGTTTAGGTTATGCTAGTGAAGTTACAGTACAGTGCGACAAGACAGGTATTGCGGAAGATGCAGTATCTGCAATGATTCCTGAAGTAGAAATCTGTATGCCTTTTGCAGAGCTGGTAGATATTGAAAAAGAAATTGAACGTCTGAAAAAAGAAGAAGCACGTTTGCAGAAGGAATTGGCACGAGTAAATGGAATGCTTAGCAATGAGAAGTTCGTAAGCAAAGCCCCACAGAGTAAGATTGATGAAGAAAAAGAAAAACTTGCAAAATATACTCAGATGATGGAGCAGGTTCAGGTAAGACTTTCTCAGCTGGCGTAAACAGTCGATTGAGGAGATTTTATGAAAGAAAAGATTAGAATGGCGGCAGAGAAACTCTCTGCCCCTTTCCGTAAGGCAGGAAATTTTATCAAAAAGCCTTTTAAAGCTTTTTATGAAAAGCATCAGAGCGGTATTAAAAAGACAGTGAATGTGCTGAATCAGTATTCTTTGGTATTCCATGCCATTGGCTCCATGATCATTGAGCTTATGATTGAATCCTTTTCCAGACATTCCGCAGCAGCAGGATTTGCCTTTATGGTGGACAGACCACTGGTGTTTTTATATAATTCACTGCTGATTTTTATGACACTGATGATTGTGTATCTGTTCAGAAGAAGAGTGGTTCTTCGTCTGGCAATTTCAGCCATCTGGATTTACGGCGGATATATGAATGGTACGGTTTTAAGCAACCGTGTGACACCGTTTACAGCACAGGACATTAAATTATTAGAAGACCTTGCAGATATTCTGGATAAATATATGTCTCCGGACAAGCTGCTGATGAATGTGCTTCTGGTGGTGGGAGTCATTGCAATTTTATATCTGTTATGGAAAAAAGGTCCAAAATATCAGGGAAAAATTTACTATGTGAGAAATATGATAGGATTTCTGATTGTCATCGGTATTTTCTCAGGAAGTACCGTTCTTGCGTTGGAAAACCGTGTGCTTTCATCCTATTTTGGTAATATTGCATTTGCATATCAGGATTACGGATTCCCATACTGCTTTAGCTGTACTTTGGTGGGAACCGGTATGAATAAGCCTTATGGTTATGGCGAAAAATCCATTGAGGAGCTGACCAGTTGGGAGAAAGAGGTTCCGGAAAAACTGCCAAACATTATTTTTGTGCAGCTGGAATCTTTCTTTGATGTAAAGACTGTGGAATATTTAAGATGCTCCGAGGATCCGATTCCATATTTTCGTTCCCTGATGGAAAATTATTCCTCCGGTGCCTTTAAGGTACCATCGGTAGGAGCGGGTACTGCCAATACAGAGTTTGAGACAATTTCCGGTATGAATATGAGATATTTCGGACCGGGAGAATATCCGCACAAAACAATTTTAAAGAAAACAACCTGCGACAGTGTGCCGTATGCCTTAAAGGAAATCGGATATAACACACATGCAATTCATAATAATAAAGCAACCTTCTACAGCCGTGTAGACGTTTTTCCAAATCTGGGATTTGAAACCTACACTTCCAAAGAATATATGGATATCTCCAACCAGACTCCAAATGGATGGTTAAAGGACGATGTGCTGGTAGGTGCTGTTATGGACTGTCTGCAGTCTACAGAAGGTCAGGACTATGTATTTACCATTTCTGTACAGGGACATGGGGATTATCCAAAAGAAAAAGTACTTGAGAACCCTGTAATTACCGTGGATGGTTCTCCTACAGAAGGAAAAAATAATCAGTGGGAATACTACGTAAATATGATTCATGAAATGGATCAGTTTGTGGAGGATCTGATCACTGCAGTGGATTCTATGGGAGAGGACAGTGTGATCGTATTCTACGGCGACCATCTTCCAACCATGGATTTAACGGAAGAGGATGTGACAAACCGCTATTTGTTTGACACATCTTATGTGATCTGGGATAACATGGGACTTCAGAAAAATGACCAGACCTTGTGTGCCTACCAGATCGGTGCAGAGGTTTTAGATCAGCTGGGAATCCATACAGGTGCCATGGTGCAGTATCACCAGAACAGAAGAGGCACGAAAAATTACCAGTATGATATGGAAATTTTGCAGTACGATCTTCTTTATGGTGAAGGCTATGGTTATGAAAAGGGCAAACATGAGCCGGCAGAGTTTCATATGGGAATCATTGATCAGACCATCGACACAGTTGTGCAGATTGGCAGCAAAGTGTATGTTTTTGGCGAGAACTTTACGACACAAAGTAAGGTGCATATCAATGGTGAATTTTTAGCTACCGGCTTTATTAATGAAAATCTGGTTCGTGTAAGAGACTATATATTAGAAGATGGAGATGAAATATCCATCAAACAGCTGGCGCCGAACAAGCGTGTTTTAAGTGAAGAAATGTCGATGATTTATCGTCTCCCGACACCATAAAAAGATTGATTTTTCCATAGCTGCCGAGTATGATGAATCAGGGTAAAGCGGTGAAGGATGACTTCTTTTAGAGGAGGAAAAAAATGATTAATTTTGAAGAAGAACTGAAGAAATTCTATCCAAGCTTAGAAGTGGAACAGATTGAAGATAATATTCATAATAAAAACCTGACTGACATGGTAGATCTCATGGAAGAGATGGTGAAAGAAACAAAGGAACGTTAAGCAGGAGCGTATCGCAGATGAAATGTAATAAATGTGGAGCAACATTGACCGACAGTAATTTTTGCAATAATTGTGGTGCCGATGTGAAGATTTATAAAAAGCTCATCTCTGCCTCCAATGCGTTTTATAACCGGGGATTGGAAAAGGCACAGGTGCGTGACTTATCCGGTGCAAGGGATGATTTGAAAAACAGTTTAAAAGTTTATAAAAGAAATATTCCGGCACGAAATCTGCTTGGGCTTGTGTATTTTGAAATGGGTGATGTGGTAGCAGCCCTTTCAGAATGGATCGTCAGTAAGAATTATCAGCCAAATGATAACATTGCAGACAAATACATTGAAGCAGTGCAGAACAATGCAGGAAAACTGGAGGCATACAATATTGCCCTGAAAAAATATAATCAGGCTCTTTTATATGCGAGGACAGGAAGTCTTGACCTGGCAGTTATCCAGTTAAAAAAGGTGCTCTCAATTCATGATAAATTTGTAGCGGCACATCTTTTACTTGCCCTTGTGGCAATCCAGACAAAGCAGATCGAGCTTGCCAGAAAAGAACTGAAAAAGGTACTTCATATTGACAGAGGAAATACACTGGCATTGAATTATTTTAATGAAACAGACCAGCTTCGGGGAAAGGGTGCAGACAAAAGATCATCCAGAATCAGCAAGGATGCGGTTGCCTACACCAGTGGAAACGAAACAATTATCCAGCCGAAAAGTGTTCAGGAGCGCAGCGGAAGAAATGTGGTATTTGACATCTTGCTGGGTCTGGTTATTGGTATGGCTATTTGCTGGTTTGTTTTTGCACCGGCAAAGATCCAGTCAGCAAACAATTCTGCAAATCAGCAGGTCATCGAATACAGTGATCAGCTGGAGGCTAAAGCAGCAACCATTACACAGATGACAAAAGATCTGGAAACAGCAAAACAGACAGCGGCAAAATTCAAAACACAGGCTGAAAGTGTGAAAGCAAAGGTAGACGGATACGATGCTTTATTTGAGGCACAGAAACTTGCAGCTGAAGAAAAATATGAGGAAGCAGCAACTGCGCTGGCAAAGGTTGACGCAGAGGCTTTGGCAGATGGTGCAAAAGAAATCTATAATCAGATTAATACGAAAGTAAACGGAACCGTCATTGAAACCTTGTTTAAAAAGGGAGAAGAGAACTTTAAAAAAGGAAAATATGAGGAAGCCAAGACGGATCTGGCAAAGGTTGTGGAGCTTAATCCGGAGCATGATTATGCACAGTATTATCTGGCAAGATGCTACGAACAGTTAAATGATTCGGCCAATGCAAAGGTACATTACCAGAAGGTTGTGGAGCTTCTGCCGGAGACAACACAGAGAGCTCAGACTGCGAAAAACTATCTGGCTGCACATCCATAAAACAAAAGAGAAACCTAGAAGTTTAGGAGACTATGTAAAACATAGTCTCCTTTTTTCGTGGGAAAAAGAAAAGTTTACGTAAGGCGAAAAGGAGGTCTTAAAATGGAAAAACGATTACAGAGGAGCGGGAACATATTACAGGTCAAAGTACCGGCGGAGGTAGATCACTGTTTTACAGATGCCTTGCGAGATGAAATCGACCGCAGAGTTCAGACAGAAGATATTAAAATCCTAGAGTTTGATTTTTCGGAAACGGAGTTTATGGACAGCTCCGGAATCGGACTTTTGATGGGACGTTATAAACTGGTCAGAGCACTGGGGGGAATGGTGCGCATTAGTCATGCGGGAGAACGCATTCGAAAAATACTGATGCTTAGCGGAATTCATAAAATAATCCAGATTGAGAGGGAGAGTTGATCATGAAGCATGAAATGAGATTGGAATTTGACAGTATTCCGGCCAATGAGTCCTTTGCCAGAGTGGTGGTGGCAGCATTTTTGACAAGATTAAATCCTACTATGGAAGAAGTGGCCGATATTAAGACTGCTGTTTCAGAGGCAGTGACTAATGCCATCATTCACGGCTATCAGCAGGAGATACATAAGATCATCATTGAGGCTGCGGTGGAAAAGGATACCCTGGAAGTGTGCGTACAGGATTTTGGAGTGGGAATTGCAGATGTTAAAAAAGCTATGGAACCCTTATATACCACAAGACGTGATCTGGAGCGTTCCGGTATGGGCTTTGTTTTTATGGAAGCTTTTATGGACAGCGTAAAGGTAAGCTCAAAGCCCGGGGAAGGGACGAAGGTTATTATGACTAAAAAAATCGGAAGACGCTATGAAAAGCAGGAGTAGCCTATGGATCGGACCTTCTCGCTTATCAGACAGTCACAGGAAGGAGAAAAATGGGCAAAGGAACAACTGATCATGATGCATTCCGGACTGATCTGGAATGTGGTACGGCGATTTATGGGACGCGGGATTGAAACGGAAGATTTGTATCAGCTTGGCGCTATTGGATTGATACGGGCCATAGACAAATTTGATTTTGCATATGATGTCAGGTTTTCCACCTACGCAGTGCCTCTGATTTCCGGAGAAATCAAACGATTTTTGAGGGATGACGGGATGATCAAGGTGAGCCGGAGTCTGAAAGAAAATCAATGGAAGATCAAAAGAGCGGTGGAAGCTTTTCAAAGAGAAACAGGGAGAGAACCGGCAATCGAGGAAATCGCTAAAGAGCTTGGTATGGAGCCGGAAGAAATCGTGTTATCTATGGAGGCTGTGGTGGAAGTAGAATCTATGGATCAGAGCATTTTTGCGGCAGATGGGAAAGAGATTTTCTTAAAAGAGAGAATCGCTGATGAGAAAAATGAAGAGGAGGAGCTGCTGGATAAGCTTTTGCTGGAACAGCTTTTAAAAACACTGGACGAGCGAGATAAGAAACTGATCCTGCTGCGGTATTTTGAAAATAAAACCCAGACACAGGTGGCAGAAATTCTTGGAATCAGCCAGGTGCAGGTCAGCAGGCTGGAAAAAAAGATTTTGCGCTGTCTGAAAGAAAGAGCGTAGCTGTGTTTCAGGGTATGTAAAGCGTATAAAATCTGACTTTTTTTGAATACTAGAAATGAGAGACTGAAAGAAAAGGAGGACAGATGATGCGGAAAAATTATGTGTATGCAATTACTCTTGTGTTTTTGTCAATTTTTTTGTGGTTGGGATCTTATTTTTATATGGAATATCGTCCGATAGAATATAAAAATGGAACTTTTGTAGAACTTCCTGAAAAAATCGATGGAGAAGGATGGGAGATTTCTGCATGAGCAGGATTTTATATTTGAAAATTGAACAATGTATTTTGGTTCCATTTACATCGGTGAAAATCGGAGATGTTGCGGTTATGGAGTGTACAGAGTCTGCCATTATAAATCGTTTGAAAACGGAAAAACTGATGGAAGTGGATCAAAACCCAAATAACCGCAAGGTTGTTTCTGTCATGTATGTTATTCAAAAAATTCATACCATCTATCCGGAGCTGGAAGTACAAAATCTTGGAGAAAGTGATTTTATTGTCAGCTTAAAACCTGGAAAGCAGCCAAAATTGATGGTTTTTGCAAAGGTACTCTTTGTTTGTGTGGTTTCCTTTTTCGGATCGGTATTTGCCATGATGACCTTTAATGAGGATGTGAGTGCGCTGGACAGCTTTCGAAAGGTCTATACGTGGGTCATGGGAACTGCTCCCGAGGGTGCAACCATACTGGAATTTAGCTATTCTGTGGGAGTCAGCGTGGGGATCATCGGATTTTTTAATCACATTGGAAAAAAGAAGCTGACACAGGAGCCGTCACCGGTGGAGGTGGAAATGTCCGGGTATGATAAGCAGGTGTACGCCACATTGATTCAGCATGAGGGAAGAAAGGGACTGGAGAAGGATGTGGATTAGACAGGTGTTTCTGGCTGTGTTTGGGTTTGGTGCAGGAGTTGGTCTGGCAGGAGGTTTTTTTGCACTGCTGATTGCCCTTGGAATTATTTCCAGATTTGCCCATCAGACGAAGACGGGGCAGTATCTGTGGCTGTATGAAATGGTGGTGGCAGCCGGCGGAATCTTTGGAACCATGTGGTATCTTTACAGCTGGCAGATTCCGGCAGGCAAAATCGGGCTTGGGATTTACGGAAGCGCAGCCGGTTTTTTTGTGGGCGCATGGGCGATGGCGCTGACGGAGATTATTGATACCATACCAATTTTTATGCGAAGGATTTATTTGAAAAAGGGACTCGTGGCAATTGTATGGTCACTGGCGATTGGTCACACGGCCGGCTCATTGCTGCATATTTTCCTCTGGGTATAAATATTTGAAAAGGGAGAGATTATGGAAAAAACTAAAAAGCAAAAACAGATAGAAAAAGAGTATAGTGAGCTGGTTAAGCAATACACACCAACCCACAGCCTGCCAAAGGAAATGCTGAAGGCCTTTCTGGTGGGGGGGATCATCTGCACCATTGGACAGCTGATTACCCGGATGTCCATGAATTACGGGTTGAATAAAGAAGATGCAGGAACGGTCTGTACCATTGTGCTGGTACTGGCAAGTGTTCTTTTGACAGGACTCAACATTTATCCAAAGATTGCAAAGTTTGGCGGTGCGGGAGCGCTGGTTCCTATTACGGGATTTGCAAATTCGGTAGCCGCACCGGCCATCGAGTTTCAAAAGGAGGGCCAGGTTTTTGGAATCGGATGTAAAATTTTTACCATTTCGGGACCGGTAATTTTATATGGGATCTTCAGCAGCTGGGTGCTGGGAGTCATATACTGGCTAGGTAAGGTAATGATGTAGGGCATATTTACAAAAATTTTTATAGCAACCCCAATCCAGGTATGTTATAATATCACCGTAGGTTCCTAAAAGAATCAAAAAGCATGAAAAGGGGTTTTGATAATTATGGCAAACAAATATGCAGGTACAAAAACAGAAAAGAATTTATGGGAAGCATTTGCAGGTGAATCTCAGGCAAGAAACAAATACACTTATTTTGCATCCGTAGCTAAGAAAAACGGTTATGAACAGATTGCTGAAATTTTCTTAAAAACAGCTGACAATGAAAAAGAACATGCAAAATTATGGTTCAAAGCTTTAGGAGAACTTGGTACAACTCCTGAAAACTTATTACATGCTGCAGAAGGCGAATATTACGAATGGACAGATATGTATGACAGAATGGCAAAAGAAGCTGATGAAGAAGGTTTCCATGCTCTTGCAGCTCAGTTCCGTGGCGTAGCAGCAATCGAAAAATCTCATGAAGAAAGATATCGCAAGCTTTTAGCAAACGTAGAAAAGATGGAAGTTTTCGAAAAAGCCGGCGTAACTGTTTGGGAATGCCGTAACTGCGGTCATATGGCAGTAGGCGTAAAATCTCCGGAAGTATGTCCGGTATGTGCACACCCACAGAGTTATTTCGAAGTGCGTAAGGAAAACTACTAAGAAGTTTATATAATTAGGGCACATTCCCCGGTAAGGGCCGCCTCGAGGCTTCGCTTAACCTCGGCGTATCCTTACAAGGGCTGTGCCCTTTTTATATGAACTTCTCTCTGGTCGTCTTCGCAGGTCTAAGGGGTCAATGTTCTAAGACTACGCCGTGGCAGATTCCGGGAATGCTTTGGCCTTCATTGAAGCTGACGGTGGAAAGAAGTGCGCCTGTTGGTAAAAACAGAATGCGTTTTAATTCACCCCGTTCCAGCTTTGGAAGCAGATAACCCGCCAGTGTTACCGCACTGCAGCCGCAGCCGGATCCCCCGGAATGGGTATCCTGTGTACTGTCATCGAAAATTGCAATTCCGCAGTCAAAGTATTGTTTTGTCAGCTCATATCCTTTTTGTCTTAACAAATCCAGCACCAGCTCCCGTCCAACAACGCCCAAATCTCCTGTGACGATGAGATCATAATCTTCCGGTGTACGTTCAAAGTCCTGAAAGTGCTGATAAATGGTGTCAGCGGCAGCCGGAGCCATGGCAGCTCCCATATTCATAGAGTCTTTGATACCGTAATCCATCATTTTTCCGGTTGTGATGCCGGTGATTTTTACGTTCCCTTTTTTTCCTACAATAAATGCTCCGCTGCCGGTGACGGTCCAGGTTGTGGATAAAGGTCTTTGGCTGGCATATTCCAGTGGATAGCGAAACTGTTTTTCAGCACTGGCAAAATGAGAGGATGTAACTGCCAGACAATGTTCGGCATATCCGGCTGCCACCGTCATAGCCGCCAAAGAAAGTGACTCTCCCGCAGTAGAGCAGGCTCCGTACAATCCAAACATGGGAATCTGTAATTCCAGCATACCAAAAGAAGAGGCAATGATCTGCCCCAGCAGATCTCCTGAAAACAGATAGCGAATATCTTCCGGCATAAGACCGGCTTTTTGCAAGGCCATGGATGCTGCCTTTTTTTGCAGTTCGCTTTCTGCTTCTTCCCAGTTATCTTTTCCCACCATTGGGTCGTGTTCGATTTTGTCAAAATATTTTCCCAAAGGTCCTTCCCCTTCTTTTTGCCCCACAATGGATGCATAATTTACAATGCAAGGCGGTTTTTCAAACATAATACTCTGTTTTCCTTTAATCATAAACTCCTCCAAAAAATACTTTCATTTAGTATTTGCTATTTACGAATTATTATGTGAAAATTAAAAAGAAGACCTTAAGAAAATCTTTATAAATTCGAACGCTGATTTTAATAAACTTTTTGTATAAAATAAAATTAGGAAATTTTAAGTGCATGTAATTTGCCTATGCAGGAAAAAAACAGGAGAGGTGATGGTATGGAAACAATTCTCGTATGTGATGATGATCGTGAGATCGTGGAAGCCATAGATATTTATTTGACGCAGGAAGGATATCAGGTGCTGAAAGCTTATGATGGGATGGAGGCACTGGAAATGTTGAAAAACAATGAAGTACATCTTCTTGTCATTGATGTCATGATGCCTAGACTGGACGGGCTTCGTGCAACATTAAAAATTCGTCAGGAAAGCTCGATACCAATCATTATCTTATCAGCAAAATCAGAGGATGCGGACAAGATTCTGGGATTAAATGTAGGGGCGGATGATTATGTGACAAAGCCTTTTAATCCATTGGAATTAACCGCCAGAGTAAAATCCCAGCTGCGTCGATATACAAAGCTTGGCAATAAAAAGGTGAATAATGACAGCCTTTACCAGACAGGGGGGCTGATGATCAATGATGATTTAAAAGAAGTAACCGTAGATGGAGAACCGGTAAAGTTAACTCCAATTGAATACAATATTTTGCTTCTGCTGGTAAAAAATCAGGGCAAGGTATTTTCAATTAACCAGATTTATGAAAATATCTGGAATGAAGAAGCTATAGGAGCGGATAATACGGTAGCAGTACACATTCGTCATATTCGTGAGAAGATAGAGGTAAATCCAAAGGATCCGAGATACTTAAAGGTTGTCTGGGGTGTTGGATACAAGGTAGAAAAAATTTAATTTAGCGAAAGCTGTAGGGAGTTGTGATGTTAAAGATTTGTATCAGCAGCAGTGTAAAAACTGCCATTATTATTCTCAATGAAATATTTGCACTTTTGCTGATCGTTGTACTGATTCTGACCAGCAATTACGGTGTAAACAGTGGTTCCTGGGATGATCTTCTGACCCATCGAACCTTTGAACAGTCAGAGTATTTCCAGACCCAGTCTGTTAACCAGACCACCCGTGCCATTCGTGCGGCTGTTCGAGCTGCCCGTTTTGAAGAAGATGGAGTATATGATCCAAAGAGATTTGTGAATATTGCGGACTATGCTCAAAAAGGTGTGATCACGGGAAAATATGATTCAGAAGGATTGTATTATCGACTGGGTGATCTGCTGAACTGGGCTCAGAAGGGATGGGATTACAGCACTGTTGAAATTGATTCCCAGGGCTATCTGACCTTTCATGGAAAAAATGAGGGGGAAGCTTCTGCTTTTGAAGAAGATCTGGAAAAATATTTTTTAGGCTCTAATGCAGAGTGGAATGCTTATTACCAATATTACTATAATGTATCGGATGAAGCAGAAGTCGATTCGAAGGAAAATTATACAAAGCAGATTTTAAATGAGGTATATAAACCGGAAAATTATCGAAATATTATTTCCTATGCCACAGAAACTGGGGTTGATCTGGATACCATATATGGGCAGATGAACAAGACTCTGGGAAATATTGTTTCCGATGTTTTGTCTTACCGTGATAATGTAAATATTTTTTCAACAGAAGCCAGCAATATCAGATATTTTTTAGTGGACCGGGAGCTTGGACAGGTTTACACCAATGTGGGAGAATACAGGAAGGCTTCGCTGGATGAAATTGTTGCGTATGTAAAGTCTTACGGGGCCTACTGTATTTATGACAATCAGATTCTATCCGTAGATTCTGAAAAAATTCATCTATCTGTGACAGATCTTTATGGTTATGCAGAAAAATACGGAATGTCCGGATCCGATAATTATGTACTGGCGGTAGGGATTGATACAAAGTATCCTGCAGCAGATATTTTATACAATGGATTTGACAGATATCAGAGGCTGCAGCCGGTGGCATGGATCACACTGATGGCCGGTGCTATGGGAATCGTCGGATATTTTATTACTTTTGTGATTTTGACAAGAAAGGCGGGAATCGATCCGGATTTAGACGGAATTCAGTTGTCCTGGTTTGATTATTGGAAGACGGAGATTGGTGCGCTGGTAATTATAGCTTTTGCCTTATTTGGAATTGTGCCGCTGCGGATATTGAACGGATATTTTTCATTCCTGACAAAAGAAGGCATTGTAGGATTTGTGGCACTGGGGGAAAACTTCGTATTCCTGACAGGCTGGCTAAGTCTCATGCGCCGTGCCAAAGCAAAAATTTTATGGAAGAACAGCATTGCATGCGCCCTTTCGGAAATGCTGAGAGATGCATTTGCAAACAGCAGAAGGACAACGAAGGTGCTGACGTTATTTTTAGTTTTTCTGTGTATTAACTATGTGCTGACAAACATAGGAACTGTAGGACTGATTGTTTCTGTGATCTTTAATGTTCTGGTTGCCGGATATATTGTAAAAGAGGCAATTCAGGATCAAAAGCTTCTGAATGGTATGAAAAAGCTTCAGGAGGGGGAACTGACCTATCAGTATGAACAGACGGAATTCACAGGATTCCGAAAAGAGTTTGCAGTTGCATTAAATGGTGTTCATGAGGTCTTTTTAAACTCCGTAATGGAAAGTATGAAAAATGAGAGAATGCAGACCGATCTGATTACCAATGTTTCTCATGATATAAAAACACCGCTGACATCTATTATTAACTATGTAGATCTTTTGAAACGTGAAAATATAGAGAATGAAAAGGCAAAAGGTTATATTGAAGTACTGGAACAGAAATCACAGAGGTTAAAACACCTGACAGAAGATTTGGTGGAAGCATCCAAGATCAGTTCCGGTAATATTAAGCTGGAATGTACCCAGATTCAGATGCAGGAAATGATCTATCAGGCAGGAGGCGAGTTTGCAGATAAATTTGAGGTAAAGGGATTAAAGTTAATTGATAATCTTCCAAAGGAGCCTCTGTACATCAGAGCGGATGGGCGAAGGCTATGGAGAGTTTTGGAAAATCTGTTTAACAATGTGTCAAAATATGCTATGCCAAATACCAGAGTTTATGTGGATCTGATCGATCTTGGCACGGAAGTGAAATTTTCCATTAAAAATATATCCGAGCAGAGACTGAATATCGAAGCCAAGGATTTGACAGAACGTTTTATCCGTGGAGATATTTCCAGAAGTACAGAAGGCTCCGGTCTTGGACTGTCCATTGCAAAAAATCTGACAGAATTGCAGGGTGGGAAGTTTTTTGTTTACCTGGATGGAGATCTTTTCAGAGTAACCATTACCTTCCCGAAACTGGAGGCGCTGCCGGAAAATATGTCCATTCATGTCCTTGAGGAGAATATTGAGGCAAGTCTGGAAGGCGGATTTGAAGAAAAAGAGGAAGAAAATCAGGAAAATCACAAAGAAAAATAATATAAAGGTTGAATTATTCGACGCTGGCTTGTATAATTGTATACAATCCAGCGTCGAGTCTGTTCAGGAACTTGATGCACGCTAAAAATTTTTAGCTGTTTATTAACACGGAGTATATGGAGGAACTTATTATGGTAACAATGTTAAATACAGGTGCATACGTTTTAAACGGCACTGAAATCATTGCAGACGATAAAGATGCAGCTTCCCTTCTTGGCAGCAAGCTGGGGACAGTCCCATCCAAGGAAGCAGCAAAAACAGGAACCATTGCTTATGGAATTTTAAAGGACCACAATGTTTCCGGAAATATGGAAAAGCTTCAGATTAAATTTGACAAATTAACTTCCCACGATATTACATTCGTAGGAATCATTCAGACTGCACGTGCATCAGGAATGGAAAAATTTCCGGTGCCATATGTTTTGACAAACTGTCACAACAGTCTTTGTGCTGTTGGAGGAACCATTAACGAAGATGACCATATGTTTGGTCTGACCTGTGCAAAAAAATACGGCGGTGTTTATGTTCCGCCTCATCAGGCAGTCATCCATCAGTTTGCAAGAGAAGTTTTGGCAGAAGGTGGGAAAATGATCTTAGGGTCTGATTCTCATACACGCTACGGTGCCCTGGGTACTATGGCTATGGGTGAAGGCGGACCGGAATTGGTAAAACAGCTCTTAAATAAAACCTATGATATCAATATGCCGCAGGTAGTGGGTGTTTACTTAACAGGAGCACCGGCCCCTGGCGTAGGTCCACAGGACGTTGCCCTTGCAATCATCGGTGCAGTGTTCAAATGCGGCTATGTAAACAATAAAGTCATGGAATTTATCGGTGACGGTGTTGCAAATCTTAGCGCAGACTTCCGTATTGGTGTGGATGTTATGACTACAGAGACAACCTGTCTTTCTTCTATCTGGAAAACGGACGAAAAGATTCAGGAGTTCTATGCAATTCATGGACGTGCAGACGGATATAAAGAATTAAATCCGGCAGATGTGGCTTACTATGACGGTATGATCGTGGTAGACCTGGCGAAGGTAAAACCAATGATCGCAATGCCATTCCATCCAAGCAACACTTACACCATCGAAGATGTGAATGCAAATCTCTTAGATATTTTGGCAGATTGTGAAGAAAAGGCAAAGGTTTCCTTTGGTGAAAAAGTAAACTTCTCCTTAAAAGACAAAGTGCGCAACGGCAGACTGTATGTAGATCAGGGTGTTATTGCCGGTTGTGCAGGCGGCGGATTTGAAAATATCTGTGCAGCGGCAGATATCTTAGACGGAAGAAGTATAGGCTGCGATGAATTTACATTAAATGTATATCCGGCAAGTATGCCAGTATATATGGAACTTATTAAAAACGGTGCAGCAGCAAAATTAATGGCAACCGGTGCAGTATTAAAAACAGCGTTCTGTGGTCCATGCTTCGGTGCCGGTGATACACCATCTCATAACGGATTCAGTATCAGACATTCTACAAGAAACTTCCCGAACAGAGAAGGTTCCAAGATTCAGAATGGTCAGATTGCTTCCGTAGCACTGATGGATGCCCGTTCTATTGCAGCCACTGCAGCAAACAAGGGATACTTAACAGCAGCTACAGATCTGGATGTGCAGTACACAAATCCAAAGTATTACTTTGATTCCACAATCTACGCAAACCGCGTATTTGACAGCAAGGGTGTAGCAGACCCGGATCAGGAAATTAAGATGGGACCAAACATCAAAGACTGGCCAAAGATGTCTGCGTTACCAGAAAATATGGTATTAAAAGTAGTTTCTGAGATTCATGATCCTGTAACTACGACAGACGAACTGATTCCATCCGGAGAAACTTCTTCTTACCGTTCCAACCCGTTAGGACTTGCGGAATTTACACTTTCCAGAAAAGATCCTGCATATGTTGGGAAAGCAAAAGAGGTTCAGAAAGCACAGAAAGCCATTGAAGCAGGAACCTGTCCATTGGAAGCGCTGGAAGAATTAAAACCGGTGATGGAAGTTGTAAGAGCTTCTTATCCGGCTGTTGGTGAAGGAAATCTTGGTGTTGGAAGTACAATCTTTGCGGTAAAACCGGGAGATGGTTCCGCACGTGAACAGGCAGCTTCCTGCCAGAAGGTACTTGGGGGCTGGGCAAACATTGCCAATGGATATGCTACCAAGAGATACCGTTCAAACTTAATCAACTGGGGTATGCTTCCATTCTTAATTGATGAAGGAGAACTTCCATTTAAGAATGATGATTACCTGTTTATCCCGGATATTAAAAAAGCGGTAGAAGAAAAAGCAACTGAAATTAAAGCCTATGTAGTAAAAGATACATTAAAAGAAATCACATTAAGACTTGGCGAACTGACAGACGATGAAAGAGCGATCATCCTGAAGGGCTGCCTGATCAACTACAACAGAGCGTAAGAGCCAGGAAGTAAGGATGCGAAATCACTCGGGACAAGTGAAAGTATAAAGAAAAAGAAATGGAGGGCAATCCATAAGGATGAGCCGAGGTTAAGCGAAGCCTCGAGGCGATTCTTGTGGATTGTCCTCCGTATTATTTTGCATTTATTAAGCTCTCGGGAGCGAAAACGTAAACTCGGTTCCCACCCCTTCAGTACTGATCACATCAATGTGTTCTCCATGAGCCTGAATGATCTCTTTTACAATGGAAAGTCCAAGCCCAACCCCCCGCTTGTCCTTACCGCGGGAGCTGTCTGTTTTGTAAAAACGTTCCCAGATTTTTTTCTGACTTTCCTTTGGAATGCCGCTTCCGTGGTCTTTCACAGAAACAAATACTTTTTCATGCTTCACCGTGGTCTCCACTTCAATGGAAGAATTGTCATTGCTGAACTTAATGGCATTGTCCATCAGGTTATATAATACCTGCTGGATTTTTCCCATATCAGCTTTGACAGGTTCATGCCATGACTCAAAAAGCAGTTCAATGGAGATTTTACGGCTGCGGCATCGTCCTTCAAAAGAGGCTGCCGTATTTTTGATCACCGCATTGATGTCAAAGGCAGTGATTTCCAACATCCCTCTCTTAGAACCGAAAGAATTTAATGTCAGAAGCTCTTCTGTCAGTTTTTTCAGACGGTCGGTTTCAAAAAGTACAATGTTAAAATATTTTTCCTGAAACTCAATGGGTATGGTACCATCCATCATGGCTTCCACATATCCTTTAATGGAAGTCAATGGAGAACGAAAATCATGAGAAATGTTTGCAATAAATTTTCGCTCATAAGTTTCCATTTCATTTAACTCCCTTGCCATCAGATTCAGGGAATTTGCAAGATGACCGAATTCATCCTCTGTGTCAAGCTCTATCTGATAGGTCAGATTTCCGGCAGCATATTCTGAAGTGGCCTTTGCAATCTTTTTCATCGGATAATAAATGAAATATCCTTTGAATAAAAGTGCTGTGAGAAAAATTCCCAAAAGCACGGCAAGGGTAACATACATGATATTCAGCAGTTCCTCTTTTTCGGCATTGATTTGTGCCATTGACGTATGAATCACCAGATAGCCGCGAACCCTCAGGTTATAGTTGATTGGAGAAATCACACTCAGCATTTCCTCTTCAAATTCTCCAAAAAAATCCCCTGTCATGTAGTAAGAAGTTCCAAAGCAGGTAGGATCAAAAGCTTCCACAAAGTGAGTGGTCCTTTCCGGGACGGTCAGCTTATGATCGGATTCCAAAATTACTTTTCCGTCAATATCGATCATCCAGATTTTGGCATCTAAAAAGGTACTGACAGGATTTAGATAGGATCTTACCGTTTCAAGAGAATAGGAGTTTTTAGAACGGTAATATGCTTCAGCATAATTGGAGGACAAAAGAGCGGCTTCTCTATAGAGGGTATCCGCTTTTTTGGTTGTCAGATGCTTCAAAATTATTTCTGAAGTTCCGCCAGCCACAACGGCAAAGCTAATCAGTGCGGAAACTGCATATATAAGAATGAATTTGACGTAAATCGATAGTTTCATACATTATCTCGTTTCAAATTTATAGCCAATTCCCCAGACAGTGGACAGTGACCATCGAGGATGATCTTTGATCTTTTCACGAAGTCGTTTGATATGTACGTCAACCGTACGGGTATCTCCAATATACTCATAACCCCAGATGTGGTCTAAGAGCTGCTCTCTTGTAAATACCTGATTTGGGGAAGATGCCAGAAAATAAAGCAGTTCTAATTCCTTTGGAGGCATTTCCACGGTATGTCCCTGATACAATACAGAGTAGTTTGACTGATTGATCACAAGGTCAGGATATTCCACAATTTTTGCATCTGCCGGTTTTGGAACTTCAAAAGGTACCATCTGCTGACAGCGGCGCAGGTTTGCTTTCACACGGGCAACCAGCTCTTTCGTATCAAAGGGTTTGACAATGTAATCATCAGCGCCAAGCTCCAGTCCAAGTACCTTATCAAATACTTCTCCTTTGGCAGAAAGCATGATAATAGGCACCTGAGATCTTGTGCGAACCTCCCGGCAAACCTGATAACCGTCCATGCCTGGGAGCATGAGATCAAGTAAGATCAGATTTGGCTGAAATAGAGTCAGTTCACGAAGAGCAGATTCCCCGTCATGAACCATCCTGGTTTCATAGCATTCTTTGATAAGATAGAGGGAAATCAGCTCTGCAATATTGGTATCGTCATCGACGATTAAGATTTTCTGTTTTGTGGCCATGAAAAGTGTCTCCTATTTTTTGAATTCTGCAATGGTAACTCCGGCATCTCCCTCGCCGAATTCTCCCATACGATAAGTTTTTACATATTTACATTTTTTTAAGTGACGATGTACAGCTTCTCGAAGTTTTCCGGTTCCTTTGCCGTGGACAATGCGTACGCTTGGCATGTGAGCGAGGTAAGCATCATCCAAATATTTATCAAGATGTGCCAGTGCTTCATCTACAGTCATACCGATCAGGTTGATTTCTGTGGATACAGAAGCAGACTTGGACATTTTAATTTTTCCGGCGCCGGTTCGAGCCATTGCAGGAGCAGTGATGGTTACTTCATCGATGAGCTCCAGGTCGGAAATATTAACTTTGGAACGAAGGATTCCCATCTGTACAAATAAATCACCTTTGGCATCAGGCAGGGAGCTGACAGTTCCTTTTAAATTCATGGACAATACTTTCACAGCATCGCCCAGATGAAGCTTCTTTGCAGAAACGGCTTTTTTCGGCTTTGGTGCCTGAGCCTGTACGTTCTTGTTTGCTTTTTCCATTTTCTCACGCAGCTTTGCACGTTTTGCTTCCATTTCACGGATGGAGGCATCGGCAGTGCTGTATTTCTGAAAATCACGGATGGTTTCGTCAGCAGTTTTTTTGGCGTCCGCCAGAATTGCCCGGGCTTCCTCGTTAGCCTTACGCAGAATTTCTTCTCTGCGGGCCTCCAGTTTGTCCTGCTTTTTCTCTAATGCATCACGAAGGGCTTTGATCTCTGCCTTGTGACGGCGGATTTCTTCTTCTTCCGCTTCGATGGTTTTTCGGCTCTGCTCTAAATCGGATAATAAATCTTCAAAGTTTTCGTCCTGGGCTGTCAGATGCAGCTTGGCGTCTTCGATGATAAAATCCGGAAGTCCAAGCTTGCTGGAAATTGCAAAGGCATTGCTTTTTCCGGGAACACCGATGAGCAGACGGTAGGTTGGACGTAAGGTTTCTACATCAAATTCACAGCAGGCATTTTCAACCTCCGGAGTAGAAAGAGCGAAAACCTTTAGTTCACTGTAATGGGTGGTTACCATGGTACGGATTTTTCGGGCATGCAAATGAGAGAGAATGGAAATTGCCAGTGCAGCCCCTTCTGTAGGGTCTGTACCTGCTCCAAGCTCATCCATTAAAACAAGGGAATTTGGTGTAGCAGTCTTTAAGATCGATACAATGTTTGTCATGTGGGATGAGAAGGTACTTAAGGACTGTTCAATACTTTGTTCATCTCCGATATCTGCAAACACATCATCAAACAGCGCCAGTTTTGAACGGTCAAAGGCTGGAATGTGAAGTCCTGCCTGTCCCATTAAGGTAAAGAGCCCCACAGTTTTTAAGGAGACAGTTTTACCTCCGGTGTTTGGTCCTGTGACTACAAGCAGGTTAAAATCCCGCCCAAGGGAGATGGTGATTGGTACAGCAGTTTTTTTGTTCAGAAGAGGATGTCTTGCATCCTTAATGTAAATGTTGCCCTGGGTATTAAAAATCGGTTCACTGGCATTCATTTCCTTTGCCAGCAATGCCTTGGCAAAAATAAAGTCCAGCTTTGCCAGTACCTTTAAATCTGTATCAATTGCTTCAATATAAAGAGCACTTTCGGCACTTAAGCGAGCCAGAATAAGTTCAATTTCTTCCTGTTCTTTTAATTCCAGATCCTTAAAATCGTTGTTGATTTTCACAACAGACATAGGTTCGATAAATAGGGTAGAGCCGGTAGAAGACTGATCGTGAATCATCCCCGGAATCTGTCCCCGGTATTCTGCTTTAACAGGGAGGCAGTAGCGGCCATTTCGCATGGTGATCACCGCATCCTGTAAGTAATTTCTTGCGGAACCGTTTAACAGGGAGTTTAAGGTAGAATGCACTTTCTCATTCAACTGTTTCATCTGGCGGCGAATGCTTTTTAAATTTCCGCTGGCGTCATCTGCGATTTCTTCTTCAGAAAGAATGCAGCGTCTGATTTCTGAAGACAAAGGAAAGCAAGGTTCCAGCGCATCGAAGAAATCATCCAGAGAATCTCTGGCACCTTCCGGTCGCTCTTCACCTCTGGAATACTGTTTTACCCGTCCGGCAGTTTCTAAAAGTTTGCAGATACGAAGCAATTCCGTGGCATTTAAGGAACCGCCAATCTCGAGGCGCTTTAAAGAGTCCCCCACACTTCGGGTTCCGGAGAAAGAAATGCTTCCCTTTGCATAAATGCGGCGAAGGGCATCTGCAGTCTGGCGCTGTGCAAGGCGTACTTCTTCCAGATCGTGCATTGGAAGAAGCTGCTGACACTGCATGCGGCCTAAGTCGCAGGATGCTTTTTCTGTAAGTAACTCTATGATTTTGTCATATTCTAAGACCTTTAATGCTTTTTGATTCATTCTAAAACTCCAAAAAAATAATATAGGCTTATTTTAACCGATTTATAAATGAAAAGATAGACACCTTTTTTAAAAAATAGTATACTAATGCAAAAGAGCTTTTGGAGGATGCTTCCATGAATGAAGAATTTTCCTTTATGAAAGAAAAAATTAAAGAAAAGCCATTTTACAGGAAAAGATGGATGCAGATTCTTTGTATAACCATTGTTGCAGCAGTTCTTTTTGGGGTGATTTCTGCCTTCATATTTACCAGAATGTATGACTGGTTAGAGAACAGGCAGGATCAGGAAAACATTCAGGACATTGAAATTCCAAAGGACCAGCCGGAGGAACCGGTGCCGGAGGATGTGGATGCAGAAAATAAGGCAGAGCCGGAAACGGAACAGGTTTTTGTAGAGGCAGAGCTTACGCTGGAAGAATATAAGGATTTGTTCAGACAGATGCGGGCGGTGGCGAGAAAAGCAGCCAAAGCCTTAGTAACTGTTACAGCAGTCAACAATGACGTGGACTGGTTTAATGAAGCCTATGAAAACAGCGGGCAGTCATCGGGGATGATCATTGGCGATAATGGTGTGGAATTGCTTGTTTTGGTAAAATATTCTGCGGTGGAAGCCAGTGATGGTATTGATATTACCTTTGTAGATGATACAGTGATCAGTGCAGTGCTGAAAAAATATGATGTAACAACAGATCTTGCGGTGCTTAGCGTAAATTTAAGTGATATTTCTGATGATACCAAAGAACAGATTTCCAAAGCCATCCTTGGAAATTCTATGAGACTGGAGGCCGGGATGCCGGTCATTGCTATTGGAAGAGCTGATGGCAGTGCGGATTCCGTAAAAATCGGAACTTTGACCTCGACAAGGAACAAACAGAGTGCAGTGGATGCAGAATATACCATCCTTGCAACAGATATGATGAAAAATACAGGCTCGGATGGTGTACTGATCAATCTGGACGGCCAGGTTGTGGGAATTATTCAGGAGCAGCATTTTGTATCAAACATGGAAGAAGTGATTTCTGCCTATGCAATTTCTGATGTGAAAAGTCTTTTGGAACATTTGTCCAACAGTCAGGATATTGCCTATCTGGGAATCAAAGGTGTGACGGTTAAACCGGAAGCTCTGAAAGATGGAGTGCCAAGCGGCGTCTATGTAACGGAAGTAATTCTTGATTCGCCGGCAATGCTTGGGGGAATCCAGAGTGGAGACGTAATCCAGGCCATTAATGGACAGAAAATTACTCAGATGAGTGAGCTGACAGCGGTGCTGGAAAGACTTTCCAATCGTCAGAACACCTCTTTGGAGGGCCAAAGACTTACCAAGGATGGATATAAAAAGGTGAATTATCTCACATCCTTAAGTGTATTAGAATAGGAGTATTTATGAAATTTATCGAAACATTGCGAGAGGGAGAACGAATTAACGACGTTTACCTTTGTAAATATAAACAGTCAGCAGTGACAAAGAATGGGAAACCATATGAAAATGTGATCTTGCAGGATAAGACCGGAACCATTGATGCGAAAATCTGGGAACCGAATTCCATGGGAATCGATGATTTTGATATGATGGATTATGTAGCAGTGGTGGGAGATGTATCCAGCTTTCAGGGAGCATTACAGGTAAGTATTAAACGGGTTCGTAAAGTACGTGAGGGAGAATATGACCCTGCTAATTATTTACCGGTCAGTGAGTATGACATTGAGGATATGTACAAACAGCTGCTTGGATTTGTAAACGGGATTAAAAATCCTTATCTTTCCAGAGTGGCAAAGCATTTTTTTGTGGATGATACAGAATTTGTAAAACAGTTTAAATTCAGCAGTGCAGCCAAAAGTGTGCATCATGGATTTGTGGGCGGACTTTTAGAGCATACCTTAAGTGTATTAAAGCTTTGTCAGTTCTATGTGAAACAGTACCCGATTTTAAATGAAGATTTATTATATACAGCAGCATTGTGCCATGATATTGGAAAGGTTTATGAGCTTTCCGCTTTCCCGTTAAATGATTATACAGATGACGGACAGCTTCTGGGACACATTGTCATGGGCTGTGAGCTGGTGGGTGAACAGATTCGTGCCATCGACGGTTTTCCAAAGAAACTGGGCAATGAATTAAAACACTGTATCCTGGCTCACCACGGTGAACTGGAGTATGGTTCTCCAAAGAAGCCTGCACTGGTGGAAGCGGTGGCCTTGAATTTTGCAGATAACACCGATGCAAAGATGGAAACTATGAAAGAAATCTTTAAAGCGGCAGGGGATCAGAATGACTGGCTTGGATTTAACCGCTTATTAGAATCCAATATTAGAAAGACGAGCAAATAGTGAAAAAGGATGATTTTGTAACATTAACAATTGAAGATATGGGAGTCGACGGAGAGGGCATCGGTCATGTGGACGGATGCACTCTTTTTGTGAAGGATGCATTGATCGGCGATGTGATAACAGCCAAGATTATGAAAATGAAAAAGAATTATGGCTATGCCAGATTAATGGAGATTCTGACTCCTTCCCGGGACCGCGTTGAGCCGAAGTGTGCATTTCACAAACAGTGCGGCGGCTGTCAGATTCAGGCCCTTTCTTATGAGAAGCAGCTGGAATATAAGAAGAAAAAAGTATTAAATAATTTAACTCGTATCGGCGGTCTTACAGAGCTGCCGGAGTTTGACGTCATCGGTATGGATGAGCCCTATCATTACCGTAACAAAGCCCAGTTCCCTTTTGGAACAGATAAAAACGGAGAAGTCGTGACCGGTTTTTATGCGGGAAGAACTCACAGTATTATTTCTAATACAAACTGTTACCTGGGCGTGGAAGAAAATGAACAGATATTGGAAATCATTCTGGCACATTTAAAAAAATATAATATCCCGGCTTATGATGAACAGACAGGAAAAGGATTACTTCGTCATGTACTTATCCGTAAAGGATTTACTACGGGGGAACTGATGGTGTGTCTCATCTTAAATGGCACACGGATGCCGGAAGTGAAAGAACTGACAGCAGAACTTATTAAAATTCCGGGAATGACAAGCATTACCATTAATGTCAATACAAAGCAGACCAATGTGATCATGGGTCAGGAAATGAAATCTGTCTGGGGACAGGATTACATTACAGATTATATTGGCAATGTAAAATATCAGATTTCGCCATTGTCCTTTTTCCAGGTAAATCCGGTGCAGACAAGAAAATTATATGAACGGGCCCTGGAATATGCGGAAGTGGAAAGCGGAGAGACCGTTTGGGATTTATACTGCGGGATTGGAACTATTTCACTTTTCCTTGCCCAGAAGGCAAAACAGGTTTATGGTGTGGATATCGTACCACAGGCCATTGAAGATGCAAAACACAATGCAAAGTTAAATGGATTTACCAATGCAGAGTTTTATGTGGGAAAGGCCGAAGATGTGCTTCCAAAGAAATACCGGGAAGAAAATATCAGTGCAGATGTCATTGTGGTAGATCCGCCAAGAAAAGGCTGCGATGAAGCACTTTTACAAACCATTGTACAGATGCGTCCAAAACGCGTGGTGTATGTAAGCTGTGACAGTGCAACCCTTGCAAGGGATTTAAAATATCTGACCGGTGAAGGATACAGCCTTGTGAAGGGGACGGTGGTAGACCAGTTCCCGCATACGGTGCATACAGAAGCTGTGGTAAAATTAGAGAGAAAATAGAGGAAGAAATATGCAAAGAATCTTACTTATGGTGCTCCAGAATTTCTGGAAAGTACCGGCAGCGTGGTTTAAATTATGCCACTATGCAAAAAACACAGAAAAATATCCGGAACTGACCAAATGGCAGCACATTCAGTATATTCTGAAAATGGCCGTTACCTCCGGGAATATTGATTTTGAATGCCATGGTCTGGAAAATATTCCAAAGGAAAATGGATTTTTAATGTACGGAAACCATCAGGGGTTATTTGACATTGTAGCCATCGGTGCTACCTGTCCGAATCCGCTGGCAGCAGTTTTAAAAAAGGAGCTGAAAGGAGTTCCTTTTGTAGAGCAGGTAAGGTTGTGTACCAACTCCTTCTGTATGGACAGAGAGGACGTGAGACAGTCCATGACCGTCATTAACAATGTAATCAAGGAAGTAAAAGCCGGACGAAACTATCTCATTTTCCCGGAAGGCACCAGAAGCAAAAAAGGGAATGAGATGTTGGAATTTCATCATGGAAGCTTCAAATGCGCGCTGAAAACAAAAGCGCCGATCGTACCGGTGGCATTCATTAACAGCTATAAGGTTTTGGATGAAAAAGGCTGCAAGCCGGTGAATGTACAGATTCATTACTTAAAACCGATCTATGCAGAAGAATATGAAGGAATGAAGACCAACGAGCTTGCAAGGCTTGTTCAAAGTAGAATTAAAGAGGTATTGGATGTGTAATTACACATCCAATACCTCTTTATAATCTTCCGCCGTGAATGGCACATCTAATGTCTTACATGCATCAACGATATGCTCTGGAGATGAAGTTCCATAGAGCGGCAAACAGGTAAATGGCTGGAATCTAAAGAAGCCCATCACAGCCTGTGTAACAGAACATTCATATTTTTCTGTAAGTGCTTTTATCTTTTCTGCCACCTTACGGTTCTTTTCCGTATCGTAATACATATCTTTTACTGCAGCGGTGCCTTTGGTTAAATATTTGTGGAAGTATCCTGAACAGTTGCTAAAGTAAGGCATTGCCATAAGCTCCGGATGAGCCGCATGATAATCAAAATTATTTCCACGGATGCAGCGAAGTGTAGGATCCGCAGGTTCGTTCATATATTTTAAGGCGAGATTCATCAGGCACTGATCTGCCACAAATCCGCGATAGCCTTTTTCTTTACAATATTCATAAGCTGCCTGCATACGGTCGGTATCAAAATTGGAGCATGCGTAGTAACGAATCTTTCCTTCTTTGACAAAACCTTCCATAGTTTCAATTTCTTCTTCGATGGTTTGATTTCTGTTATCGCGATGATAAAAATATACGTCTACATAATCTGTCTGAAGCTGTTTTAAAGAATGATTCAGATCAGAAACCATTGCTTCGTGGTATGGACGTATTTTCCCCCATTCCGGAGTGCCTTCCACGATTTCCGGATGACCGCCTTTGGTCATAAGAACAATTTGATTTCTTTTGCCGCTGCTCTTTAGCCAATCCCCAACGATACGTTCAGAGCGTGCCCGCTCTCCCGGAACCCAGTTGGAATATATATGAGCGGTATCAATTAAATTTCCACCCAAATCAAGATAAGTATCAAATACTCTTTCCGGTGCAGGCGCATCGGCCTTTAATCCAATGTCTGCGGTGCCAAGACCGATTGGATAAACCGAAAGTTCGGTGTCCGGAATTAAAATTCTTTTCTCCATAAAAAATCCCCCTTTAGATACAACTCCGCGTAAATTCTATCAATATCATAACATTGAAGGGGACTAAAAAGAAAGGGAATTTTTCGGTGAGGAATGAGAAAGGGAGGCTTTCCGTATACTAGAACAAGTAGTAATTGGAGAGGTGCTTTACTGTATGAAAGAAAATAAATGGATGGTAATTGTCAAGGGATTGATCATTGGCGCGACCGTGATTGTTCCGGGAGTCAGCGGAGGAACCATGGCAATTATTTTGGGGATTTATGACCGATTAATATGGGCAGTCAGCTCCTTCCATAAAAATGTAAGAGAAAATCTGCTGTTTCTGGGGTTGTTTGTGCTGGGTGCAGGAGCAGGCCTGTTTTTGTTTTCCACGCCGCTGTCCTGGCTTCTTGAAAATTACCAGGCTCCCACCATTTGTTTTTTTATCCTTGTAGTAATCTGTGGGATTCCGGTGATTGGGAAAAAAAGCGGTATTTCGAAGGTAAATATATCTGTGGTATTGTATCTGATTCTGGGTGCTGTGCTGGTGGTGACAATTTCAAGAATGCCGGGTGATTTTTTTGCTTTGCAGTCAGGAGCGCAAAAGGGTGGATGGTTCTCGTTGTTAATTGCAGGGATTGCATCTGCTGTGGCACTGATTCTTCCGGGAATCAGCTTTTCCCATTTTTTATTAATCCTTGGTCTGTATGATGGATTGCTAAATGCAATCAGGAATCTGGATTTTGGATTTCTAATTCCATTGGGCGGGGGTGTTTTACTTGGCGCCTTTTTGTTAAGCAGACTGTTGGAAAATTTTATGAAGAAGTACCCTAAACAGACTTATCTGATCATTTTAGGTTTTATCATCGGGTCTGTCGCAGAACTGGTAGTAAAATATTTATAAAAGCTTTTTTGAATCCTTAATTCTTTATTAATTTTGGAAGATGCCACTTTAAAGTAATAAACAGAATCGGTATAATAGGATTAGAGAGGTTGGCACACAGCAGCCGCAGCAAGAGGAGGAGAGAGGATGTTCGAAAAAGGACCATTTGATTTTGAGCAAAGTGAATCAAGAGAACCAAGAGAACCGAGAAAAACAATTAATTTTGGAAAGGGAATGAAGGTCATACCATTCTTTTTCATGGGTTTGTTTTTGATATTCAGCTTATTCCAGTCAGTATATTCTCTGGAAGAAGACGAATATGCTGTGATTCAGACCTGGGGGTATGTGCAGGTGGAAGAAACGCCTGGAATTAAATTTAAGATTCCATATATCCAGCAGGTGCACAAGGTAAGTAAAGCTTCCAAGCAGTTTGCGGTGGGGTATGACATTGATACCAATGAGTCTATCCACAGGGAATCCTTCATGATTACCAATGATTACAACTTTGTAAATGTAGATTTTTACTTTGAGTATCAGATTACTGACCCTGTGAAGTATTTCTACGCATCCGAAGAGCCGGAGGTGATCGTGAAAAACCTGGCTCAGAGCTATATTCGTGATACAGTGGGAAGTCACGACGTTGATGAAGTTCTCACAACCGGAAAATATGAAATCCAGTCTGAGATTAAGACCTTACTTCAGGAACGCTTGGAACAGGAAGATATTGGTATTCAGATTACCAATGCAGTAATCCAGGATGCGGAAGTTCCGACCGCGGAAGTCGCACAGGCATTTAAAAATGTAGAAGATGCAAAACAGGGGATGGAAACTGCCATTAATAATGCCAATGCAGATGCCAATACGAGAATTCCTGCAGCAAATGCCCAGGCTGATAAGATTATAAAAGATGCCCAGGCTGAAAAAGAGGCCCTCATTGCAGAGGCAGAAGGACAGGTCGCACGTTTTAATTCCCTTTATGAAGAGTACATAAAATTCCCGTTGATCACAAAACAGCGTATGTTCTATGAAACGATGGAAGAAGTGTTACCGAATATGAATATTTACATCACAGACGGTTCTACCCAGACCATGCTTCCTTTAGAACCGTTCGCCAATGTAGATGTAAATAATACAAATGGAGGAGAAAACTAACATGAAAAAGAAGATTATTGTAATACCGGTTATCCTCATTGCCTTTGTGATTTTCATGTCCTCATTTGTGGTGACAAAGCCGGGGGAATACAGGGTGATCAAACAGTTTGGACGAATTGTCAGTGTGCAGAAAAACGATGGCTTTTCCTACGGCGTCAGCTTTAAGGTTCCATTTATCCAGTCAGAAACAGTCATCAGCTCTAAAATGCGTTTAAGTGACCTTCCGGTCAGCGATGTGATGACTTCTGACAAAAAATCCATGATTGCAGATTGTTTTGTTATGTGGAAGATTGAGGATCCGGTGAAATTTATCCAGAAGCTTTCCGGCTCTGTACAGAACGCAGAATCCCGTATCAGCTCCAATGTTTATAATGCATTGAAAAACGTTATCAGCAGTTTGTCACAGGAAGAAGTGATTTCGGGACGTGATGGAAAGCTTGCTCAGATTTTAACAGAACGTCTGGGTACTAACCTGGAAGCCTACGGAATCAAGGTGGCAAAAATCGAGACAAAGATGCTGGATCTGCCGGATGAAAATAAAGATGCGGTTTACAATCGAATGATTTCGGAAAGAAATAATATTGCGGCATCCTATACTGCCCAGGGTGAACAGCAGGCACAGGAAATTAAAAATGATACCAATGAACAGGTAACAGTCCTTCTGGCCCAGGCAGAAAAACAGGCCGCCACTCTGGTTGCGGAGGGTGAAGCAGAGTATATGAAGATTTTAAGTGAAGCCTATAATGATGAAAGCAAGGCAGACTTCTATGGTTTTGTAAGACAATTAGATGCTGTGAAGAAAACCTTGAAAAATGGAGAAAATACCATCGTACTTGACAAAGATTCACCGATTGCAGAATTATTCTATTAGTAAGTCGAAAAGCCTGCCTGTGCGGGCTTTTCTTTATGGTTAAAATAGGTTATATTAAAAAGAAAACGGGTGATTTCTATGAAAAGTATTTACGATACCTACACATTAAGTAATGGTGTAAAGATTCCATGTGTGGCATATGGAACCTATAAGGCAAAGGATGAGAATGGCGCAGATATTATTAGTGCGGCAGTAGAAGAAGGATATAGATATTTTGATACCGCATCTTTTTATGAAACGGAAAGCTATGTGGCAGAAGCAATTAGCAGAAGCGGGCTTCCAAGAGAAGATTTCTTTATTGCCACAAAACTGTGGAAAGAAGAAATGGGATATGAAGAGGCGCTGGCGGCATGTGAACGTTCTCTGAAAAGATTAAACACAGATTACATTGATCTGTATCTCATCCACTGGCCAAAACCAACTCCGGATTATGAAGAGTGGAAACAATTGGATCTGGACACCTGGCGTGCGTTGGAAAAACTTTATAAAGAAGGAAAGGTGCGTGCCATTGGTGTGAGCAATTTCCTGCCTCATCATTTGGACAATATTTTAGAAAACTGTGAAGTGAAACCAATGGTTGACCAGATAGAATATCATGCAGGATATACACAGGAAGCCACGGTACAATATTGTAAACAGCATGGCATTTTAGTACAGGCATGGAGTCCGATTTCCAGAGGTCGTATTTTCCATGATGTGACATTAATGGAACTTGCGGAAAAATATCAGGTCTCTGTTGCAAAGCTGGCCCTTCGTTTCTGTATTCAAAATGGAATTGTTCCCCTTCCAAAAGCTGCATCCAGGGAACGTATGAGAGAAAACATGAATTTGTTTGATTTTACAATCAGTGATGAGGATATGAATCGAATCAATACCATTCCACAGGTGGGCTGGTCCGGAGAACATCCGGACAGAGAACGGGTACCTGCAATCGTAATTTAATGGAAATAAAAGAACTTAAATAAAAAATCGAGAACATCCCTTATGAGGAGTCCGCATTTGCGGACTCCTTTTTGCATGCAAAATAAAAAAAAATTTACAAATAAAAAAACGCCTAAAAAAAGTTTTACTTAATATTCTCAGGAAAATGGTAGTTCAATTTACAAAGGGATGATAAAACCAAATTAGAAGCTTCATAAAATAAATCAGATATCTAATTACTATTTTAAATCGGAGGATTACCATGAAAAAACAAGTAGTTGCAATGCTTATGGCATTTACTATGCTGGCAGGAGCAGTCACAGGCTGTAGTGCTGCCGGTGAAGCGCAGACAAATAATGTACAGACAAATGAAACAGCAGAAGCAGATGTGCAGACAGAGGATAACGAATATGCAGATACCATTACACTGGTGTGGTATCCAAATGAATCTGCTGAAAACTTCACAACTTCCAGAGAAGAGGTTGGAAGACTCATCGAGGAAGCTACAGGAAAGAAGGTAGAGCAGAAGCTTACAACTGACTACGCGATTTCCATTGAATCGGTATCCAGCGGTACAGCTCAGATTGGCTGTGTATTTGGAGCGGAAGGATATATTCAGGCAAAAAATGCAAATGATGCAGTAGATGTTCTGTTTGTAAACTCCGGTGAGTCAGGAACACTGGACGATGCGATGTACTACAGCTTCCTTGCAGTAGAAGAGGAGAATGCAGCCGATTATGCCAATGGAGATACCTATGGCATCGACAATATCGCCGGAAAGAAAATGTCCTTCGTATCCAACAGCTCTACATCAGGATTTAAAGTACCGACGAATTCAATCATTTCTCATTTTACAGAGGACAATCTGACGGTAGATGATCTTTTGGAAGGAGGAAACGATGCATTTTTCAGCGAAGTACTGTTTGGAGGTTCCCACCAGGGTTCTGCATTTAACCTGATTTCAGGAAAAGCAGATGTGGCTGCCTTCTGTGATACAGAAATTGCTCCATATGCTTCCTGCGTAGAAGGGGAAGAAAATCAGGCAGGATCTGTATATGCAATCAATGAAGGTGCAGAAGCACCGTTTGATACCGTTGCAGGTGAAAAGTTTACCGTTATCAATTCTACACCGGTTATGAACGGACCGTTTGTTTACAACTCTGAGACACTCAGCCCAGAAGATGTTGCAGCAATCCGTGAAGTTTTCACTTCTGATGAAGTGGCAGGCAATGCAAATATTTTCTATCCTGCAGATGGAGAAGCGACCGGTCTTTACAAGAAGACTGCAGACGAGAGATTTGTTCTTGTAGAAGATTCCTGGTACGATCCAATCAGAAATATGCAGTAAGTAAAAAATGGAGAATACAACAATGCCGATTCTTGAATTTAAAAATGTAAGTAAAATTTACGACAATGATACAAGAGCATTGGATGATGTAAGCTTTACGGTTGAAGAAGGTGAGTTTGTATCCATCATTGGCCCGTCAGGTGCAGGAAAATCAACACTTCTGCGGTGCATCAATCGTTTGATTGATGCATCTCAGGGTGCAATTATATTTGATGGACAGGATATTACTCAGGTAAAAGGAAAGGAACTGCGTAAGGTCAGAACCCGGACAGGTATGATCTTCCAGCATTATAATCTGGTAGACCGATTAAGTGTGATCGAAAATGTTCTTCATGGAACACTGGGAAAAAAATCCACACTCAGTGGAATGGCAGGACATTATACAGAGCAGGAAAAAGAGACTGCCTTTGAGATTTTGAAAGAGTTGGGTCTGGGTGATCAGGTCTATAAAAGATGTGATGAGCTGTCCGGTGGTCAGAAGCAGCGTGTGGGAATTGCCAGAGCAATTATGCAGCAGCCAAAGCTGATTCTGTGTGACGAGCCAATTGCTTCACTGGATCCAAAGGCATCAAAGGTTATTATGGACCAGTTGAAAGAAATTAATGAAAGCAAGAAGATTACCTGTATTGTCAATCTCCACCAGGTAGATGTAGCGATGAAATATTCCGAGAGAATTATCGGTGTTTCCGGAGGAAGAATTGTTTATGATGGTCCCCCGGAAGATTTGAACCAGGATATGATTCATAGAATCTATCAGTCTAAAAGCAGCGATTTGATTACAGATGTAAGTGGAGGTACCAATGAGAAATAAAGAGTCTGTTTTTCGGAAGAGAAAAATTACTTATTCAGCTGTATTGGTAAGTATTTTGGCTCTGTACCTGGTGTCTTCCCTTATAACAGAGTTTAAGCTGTCCGAAGGGATCATGGCCTTTCCGGAGGCAATGACATGGATTACAAGTACACTTGTCCCGGATGCCAAAGCATTTGAGAGAGTTCCAAAGATATGGAATAAATTAATGGAGACCGCACTTTTATCTGTGGCAGTTACAACCATAGCGGCAGTAATGGCATTTATTTTCAGTCTGTTTGGTTCCAGAACCTTAAAGTTCCATCGGCTCATTAATCAAATTGTACGTACGGTGGCAGCGTTTTTCAGAAATGTTCCGGATGTGGTGTGGGCAATGCTTTTGATGTTCTCATTTGGACAAAATATTTTAACGGGATTTTTTGCATTATTTTTTACAACCTTCGGATTGCTGACAAGGTCTTTCATAGAGACCATCGATGAGGTCAGTTCAGATTGTGTGGAGGCATTGGATGCCACAGGTGCTGATTTTGCACAAATTGTATTTCAGGGAATTATCCCTTCATCCATTACAGGAATTATCACATGGATTCTTTATATGATAGAGACAAATATCAGAAGTTCAACACTGATTGGTATTCTTACGGCAACCGGAATCGGATATTTATTTGATATGTATTACAAACGTCTGGAATTTGGTTCGGCAAGTCTGGTAGTTCTTTCCATTGTTGTGCTGGTAATTATCATTGAAACCATTTCCAATCAGTTAAGAAAGGTGATTACATAATGTCAGACTTCATTGTTGCAGAGAAAAACATATTTTTAATAAAGAAAGAAGCGTCATGCGGATTGGAAAAGAACAGTTTTGGAAAAATCCGTGTGGCTTCTCATAGTAAAAGCAATCTGGCAGTAAAGATGCTGGTGATGACGCTGGTTATTATAACTGCTGTTGCATTTTGGACATTTGATTATAAGGAAATTAGTTTTGCGGAAGCAATCTCCGCAACGTTTACCAATATAAAAACCGTATTCTTGGAGCCGGCTCTTAAAAGAGATACAATTCAGGGCGTTTTGTATCAGCTGCTGGTTACCTTCTGCCTGGGAACCCTGTCAACGATCTTTGGCTCAATTCTTGCATTGATTTGTTCTCTGTTCTGTGCCGGTAATATCTCATCACCAACAGTGGCAAGGGTGATCAAAAGCGTGATTGCAGTTGTCCGTGCGGTTCCTACTGTCCTTTGGGTGTTAATTTTTGCTGTGTCTGCAGGACTTGGAAGTGTAGCAGCCGTCATAGGCCTTACCTTCCACAGTTTTGCATATCTGACAAAGGTCTATGCAGAGTCCATAGAAGAGATTGACAGCGGAACCATTGAGGCACTTCGCGCCAGTGGGGCAAACTTCTGGCAAATAGTTTGTCAGGCTGTGATTCCTGCGACGATCAGCTATATTGTCGCATGGACATTTATGAGGTTTGAGATTAATTTTGCAAACGCTGTAGCTATGGGAGCAGCGGCAGGAGCAGGCGGAGTTGGGTATAATCTTTATATGGCAGGAAACTTTTATTTTGATCTTCATGAGATGGGCTTTCTTACCTATGTGGTCGTGATTGCGGTTGTGATTCTGGAAGCATTCTCAACAAGGATCAAGGAGTGGGTAAAATAATAGAAGTATGGAGAAAAAGATGGAAAAACGACGTTTGTTTAAAATAATGTCAAAAGCAGACAGAAATGCCATTATAAAGATGGCTGACAAGGTCAGAAAAAACCATGAACTGGTGGTTATCAAGGAGCCGGAAAAAGCACTGGCGATGATTAAGATGAGAGAACCGATCAAGGAAAGTTTGTTCTATCTTGGAGAGGTCATTGTCACAGAGGCGACGGTATCTGTAGATGGAGTGGGCGGTATGGCTGTAGCCATGGGAGACGATTTTGAGAAAACCCTGGCCATGGCTGTGGTGGATGCTGCCTGCAATAAAGGCTGTTTTGAGGATGAAAATGTACTCTTAAAACTGGAAGAGGAACAAATCATCCTGGAAGAAAAAGAGAATGGAATGTTTATGAAAACAATGGTGAACTTTCATTCTATGGATTCGGAGGTATCGGTATGAAAAAACTACATAGTTTTAATGAAGTTTTTGATGGCCAGGCAGTTTTCCGTAAGGTTCTGGAGGCAATGGCAAATCCAGGAAGAATTGTGTCTATTGAGGAACAGGCCAGGAAGATGCATGGAAATCAACAGGTGTTTCTTGCACTTGGGATGGCTTTGCTGGACAACGAAGTAAGTTTTTATACCTGTGGAAATAAAGGATTAGCAGATGCGGTTTCTCTTCTGACACTTTCAAAGGAAGCTTCTTTAGAAGAAGCGGACTTTATTTTTGTGGAAAGAAAAGAGGAGCTGGATCAGATATTTGGCAAGGCGAAAAGCGGAACACTGGCAGATCCGCAAAAATCAGCAACCATTCTTATGAAAGTAGAAGAATGCTCCAAAGAATGGAAAATTTACGGACCGGGAATTGATGGTACAAAAGAACTTTTGGTACCTGAGACAGCAGAGTGGGCAATGAATCTGCGAGATGCCCAGGCTTATGAATATCCTCAGGGTGTGGATATGATATTTGTAAATGACTGTGGAGATATATTCTGTATTCCAAGACTTGTGATGAAGGAGAAACAGTAATGGCATATGTGGCAGTATCCGGTGGCGAAGAAGCAATCGAAGAAAGTATTCAGCTGCTGGAATATTATAGAAGTGGAACCGAAAAGGATATAGAACTGGAAGCCATTGAGAAAAAGATGTCGCTTTTGGTGGATCGTGTAATGAGTGAAGCCGGGCTGTATGCACCAACTTATGCAGCACTTGCGCTGAAGCAGTGTGAAGGTTCTACAGATGAGGCTGTTTTTTTACTGAGAGCCTATCGATCTACATTAAAAAGAAATTTTTATACCAACGTGACCGACACAGGAAAAATGAGACTAATCCGTCGTATTTCTGCGGCATTTAAAGACATTCCCGGAGGACAGGTTCTGGGTGCGACATACGATTATACCCATCGATTAATGAATTTTCATATAAAAGATGAGGATTCCAAAGAGCTGTATCAAAAAATGCAGGAAAAGATAGCCTCTCAGAAAAGAGAAGTGGTGGAACCTTTTGGAAGAGTCTCAGATGAATTAAAAACAGAAGGTCTGCTGGATACATACGAAAAAAATGATGAGATTCCTTTTGATGTAACAGAAAATCTTTTAGAGTTTCCTACCAGCAGAAGTGCAAGACTCCAGACTCTGTCAAGAGCGGATACCGGATTTATTTCCGGTCTGGCATACTCCGTACTGAGAGGATTCGGTCAGGTCCATCCGACAGTAGGGGAGTTAAGATGCGGTTATGTAGAACTGGAAGTATCCTATATGAATTCTTCTCAGGAAAGCATTTACATAGGAGAAATTCTTATGACAGAAGTGGAAGCCTTTAACCAGGCGGAAGATAAAAACCAGCTGAAGCTGGCAAGCGGTTATGGCGCGGTGTTTGGAAGAAATGAAAATAAGGCAATTGCCATGTCTGTCATTGACAGAGAACTGGATACAGGAGGCGACTATCCGCCTCAGGATGAGGAATTTGTGCTGATGCATGGAGATTGTCTTGAAATGAATGGATTTATCTCCCATTTGAAACTGCCTCATTACGTCACATTCCAGTCAAAATTGGATGCGGTGAGAAAGACAAGAGGGCAGAAGCATGAGTAGAAATATGGAATATAACTATGCGTTTCTGGATGAAGGTTCCAAGAGAGAGATTCGTCGGAGCATTTTAAAAGCTGTTGCGATTCCAGGATATCAGGTTCCTTTTGGATCCAGAGAATTACCGATTGGCAGAGGCTGGGGAACCGGTGGGATCCAGCTGACACTGTCGTTGATTGGTCCGGAAGATACACTGAAGGTCATCGATCAAGGCAGTGATGAAAGTGTCAATGCAGTGAATATCAAAAAATTTGTAAAACTTTGTACAGATGTGGAAACAACCTCCGATACCCGTGAGGCAACACTCATTCAGTCAAGACACAGAATACCGGAAATGAAGCTGAGAAATGATCAGATTCTGGTATTCCAGGTTCCGATTCCGGAGCCCTTAAGAATCGTGGAGCCAAAGGAAGAGGTTACCAAGAAAATGCATGCAGAAAAGGATTATGCACCAATCTGGCTTCAGCTGTATGAAAGCATTGTAAAATATGGAAAGGTGACAATTCCAACAGAATATCCTTGTATGGTAGAAGAACGTTATGTAATGTGTCCAAGCCCGATTCCTAAGTTTGATAATCCAAAGCTGCATGATTCGGAATGTCTGTACCTGTTTGGTGCAGGAAGAGAAAAGAAAATCTATGCAATACCACCCCATACCAAAGTTGTTTCCCTGGCTTTTGATGATGTGCCGTTTGAAAAGGAAAGTTTTGCAGGTAAGAAATGTCGTCTTTGTGGAAGTGAGAATACTTACCTGGATGAAATGTTCGATCCGGTAACCGGTGAGAAATATTATCAATGCTCTGATACATTCTATTGCAGGGAGGCACGAAAACGATGAAAATGACGGAAAAACCTGTACTGCAGGTAAAGAATCTGTGCGTGCGTTATGGAGACGGTTGTCCAGAGTGTGCGACACATATGGAAAAAAACAGATGCACCGTATGCGGTACGGTGTGGGCAGCCAATGATATTTCTTTGGAGGTATTTCCGGGAGAAGTCCTTGGGATTGTAGGAGAGAGCGGGTCTGGAAAATCTACATTGATGCAGAGTCTGTATTTTGATATTGATCCAACCTCCGGACATGCATACTTAAGCGGATATGCAGACGGTGAAAAGGATATCTGGCAGGTCAGCGCAGCAGAAAAAAGAAAAATAAAAAACGACGTGATGGGTATGGTATACCAGAACCCTGTCAGAGGACTTCGTATGGATTATTCAGCGGCTTCCAATATTGCTGAAAAAATCATTGCAGCGGGAAGCAGAAATGCGGGAATGATGACAGAACGTGCAAAAGAGCTTTTACAGGCAGTGGAAATTTTAACCTCCCGTATGGGGGAAGCGCCAAAAAATTTCTCCGGCGGTATGCAGCAAAGAGTGCAGATCTCAAAGGCTTTGGCCAACAACCCGTCTATTCTTCTGCTGGATGAAGTGACTACAGGTCTGGACTTGTCTGTACAGGCCAAAGTGCTGGATCTGATCCGAAAAATTAAAAATCAGTATGGTATTTCAATTTTGCTGGTCTCCCATGATCTTGCAGTTATACGAATGCTTGCAGACAGAACCATTGTCATGCTGGATGGAAAAATCATTGAAAGTGGTCTTACTGACCAGATTCTGGAGGATCCGCAGCATGAATATACACAACAATTAGTACATTCATTATTGTAGGGAGATAAAGCTTCATGATTGAAATAAAAAATGGAAAAATCGTAACACCTACAGAAGTGGTGGAAGGAAAATCACTTCTGATAGAGGGCGATTCTGTTTATGACATCTGCGAATTTCACGGAAAGGCAGATAAAGTAATAAACGCCCACGGGCGTTATGTAATGCCTGGATTTATCGACGTCCATGCAGATAAGGTAGAAAAAGTTATTAATCCTCGTCCAACTGCGGTGTTTGATTTTGAACTTGGATTAAAGGAGACAGAAAAAGAGCTTTTACAGCAGGGGATTACCACCATTTATCATTCTTTTTCTCTTTATAAAGGACTGGCATTTGGGCAGTGTCTTTTAAGAACGAAAGAAAACGTAAAGAAAATGGCTGATTTAATTGCTGATCTGCATGACAGAGATCATCTGATCCATCATCGCTGTCATCTGAGACTGGAGATTGATAATCTGGAGGCGTATGATATTGCGAAAGAGATGATGGAGAAAAATCTGGTTAGTGAAATATCCTTTATGGATCATACGCCGGGACAAGGACAGTACAAAGATCTGGAAATCTATAGAAAATCCATTGATGACAGAAGAGAGGAATCCTTTGAAAAAATAATGGAGCATCACAAAAATAAGGAAGTACTGAGTTTTATACAGCTTCAGGAACTGGCTAAGATTGCGCATTCCAAAAACATTACGGTAGCTTCCCATGACGATGATTCTGTTGAAAAACTGGAGATCAATCAGGAATTGGGCGTAGACATCAGTGAGTTTCCAATTACCATCGATGTGGCAAAAGAAGCAAAGAAAAGAGGCTTCTATACAGTCGTAGGAGCACCAAATATTCTTCTGGGAGGTTCTCATTCCGGAAATATGTCTGCGGCAGAAGCGATTCTGAATGATTGTGCAGATATTCTTTGCTCCGATTATTATCCTCAGGCATTGCTTCACAGCATTTTTATTATGCATCATAAGCATGGCGTTCCAATGGCGGAGATGGTGAATAAGGTATCGCTGAATCCGGCAAAGGCAACAGGAATTGATAAAGAATATGGTTCTCTGGAGAAAGGCAAGAAAGCGGATGTGCTGATTGTCGATGAGATTGATGGATATCCGGTCATCACTCATGTAATGGTAGATGGAAAAACCACATCCAGAGTAGAATACAGGAGGTAACAGTATGCAGATTTTAAAAATCAAAGATCTCACAAAAAATTTTTATCTGCATGGTGTGCAGAAAGAAATTAAGTCCTGTAAGGATGTGAATTTTACACTGGACGAAGGACAATTTATTGGGATCGTGGGATTGTCCGGAGCTGGAAAATCCACAATTTTAAAATGTATCAACCGTTCCTATCTGACCACCTGTGGATCCATTATTTACCAGAGTAAGGAATTTGGAGAAATCGATCTGACAAAGGCATCAGAACGTGAAATCCTTTACCTTAGAAAGCATGAGATCGGTTATGTATCACAGTTTCTTAATGTGATGCCGAGAACAACCGCAAAGGAACATGTTATGGGAGCTCTTCTGGAAAGAGGAGAGGAGATGACATCTGCGGAAAGAAAAGCAAAAGAAATGCTTTCTTATTTTAGACTTTCTGAGGAACTGTGGGACATTTATCCAAATACATTCTCTGGTGGTGAACGTCTGCGTCTGAATCTGGCTCATACAATGGTAAAGAATCCGCGATTGATGCTTTTGGATGAGCCGACGGCATCTTTAGACAATAAGACAAAGATTTTAGTAAAGGATATGCTGATCAAGCTGAAAAATGAAAAGACCAGTATGATCGGTATTTTCCATGACCTGGAATTTATGGATGGGGTGTGCGATAAGGTGTTTAATATCTCGGAGGGAAAGATTGTATGATAAAGGCAGACATGCATATTCATTCCACCGTATCAGATGGAAGCTGTACGATGGAAGAAATCGTGGTGATGGCAGAACGGAGAGGTCTAGATGGTATCGTGTTCACAGAGCATGATACCCTTTCCCATGTGAAAAAGCTTCCCAAGAGCGATACCGTAAAGGTTGCCGCCGGATTGGAGATATCCGCATTTGACTATGAAAAGAATCTAAGAGTTCATGTGCTTGGCTATGGAATCAAAGAGCCGGAGACGGTAGAAAAGCTGGTGCATCCCACACTGGAAGCCCGTCACGCAAATTCAATGAAGCAGATTCATATCTTAAATCAGAATGGCTGGGAAATTGATGTAGAGCAGCTGAAGAAAGCAGATGGAAAGTATATTTACAAGCAGCATATCATGGATTATCTGGTAAGCCATGGGAAGGCAGAGGAGCTTTTTGGTACGTTTTATTACTCTGTATTTAAAAATGGAGGAATCTGTCATTTTGATATTGAATATGCAGATCCTCTGGCGGCAGTCAGAGTTATCAAGGATGCCGGTGGTTATGCGGTTCTTGCACACAGTGGCCAACAGCAGAATTTTGAATTGATACCAGCATTAGCTGCAGTAGGATTGGATGGACTGGAACTGAACCATCACGCAAACTCCGACAGAGATAAACAGGTGATTCGTGAATATGCGGAAAAATACAACCTCTTCCTCACCGGCGGAAGTGATTTCCATGGCAGATATGAGGCGGGTTCCCCCGCGGTAGGTGATTACCTGGCAGAACAAAGCGGTGCCGAAAAATTGTATTTGTAGCTGATAAGAAATTTGACAGGGATGCGTGCAAAGGATAGGAATGGGGATCTTATGAAAACTAACAGAATTGCTTTAGAATTGTTTTTGACCTTTGGAAAAGTGGGCATATTCACCTTTGGTGGCGGTTACGCAATGATCCCGCTCATACAGAAAGAAATCGTCGAAACAAAAAAATGGATTTCCAATGACGATATTTTGGAAATTCTCGCCATCGCTGAATCCACTCCGGGACCTATTGCCATTAATGCAGCTACATTTACAGGTTATCGTGTCAGTGGTATTTTTGGAGCATTCTGCGCAACTATGGGCGTGGTACTGCCGTCCTTTTTTATTATTTTAGGACTTTCTTATGTTATGCGGGAATTTCAGGAATTGGAACCTGTGCAGTACGCTTTTATGGGAATCCGTGCAGCAGTGCTTGCACTGGTTATCAAAGCCTTATGGTCCATGTATAACCAATGCCCAAAAGGTCTTGTAACCTATTTGATCATGGCAGCTGTATTGATTGCGGCGGCAGTTTTTAGCATTAGCATATTTCCTATTATGATTGGATGCGCTTTTCTTGGCTGTCTTTCCACCGCATATACGAGGAGAATAAAAAATGAGAAAGAAGAAACAATGCTTTAAACGATTTTTGGGGATGTTACTTTCTTTGGTGATGTGCGTATCAAGCGTGCAGCTACAGCCACTGGATGTACAAGCTGCCAGTGGGTACACAGAAGTAACATCCTTAGAGGAAGTCAAAGCTGGAGGGGATTTTGTCTTAGTAGCAGAATCAGGTGAAAATGCTTATGCATTAGGTACAACGATTGCTCAAAAGATACTCCCAACAGATTTTAATGCAAGTGGAAGTGACATGCCGATATGGAAGGTTGAAGCTAATGGAGATGGAGTTAGCTTGCTTGCAGGAGAAAATAGTTATTTGGCTTATAAATCAGGTACAGATTTTCAGTCTTTAAGTGAGGCATATAGCTGGAGTGTTAGTAAAAGCGATGCCGGATTTAGATTTTTGACATCTGGAGAGGAAAACAGAGCAATTGCTTATCAGGCCGGAACGGTAGACAAATTTGGAGCATATATAACAACAAATTCCGGAAATAAAAATTATACTTTTGACTTAAAAGTTTACAAAGCAGCATCTGATGCCGGTGAAGAAGGTGGCAGCGGTGAAGGCGGCGGAGAAGAAACCGTTGTAAATATTACCGAATTAACACCAACTGCAAGTTCTGCAGAAAATTTAACAGTAGGAACAGAAGTGACATTCTCGTTGCAATTAGACGGAAAAGATGTTGATGGTGTTGTATTTGAGACAAGTTCAAATGAGCAGGACTGGACAACTGCAGAAAATGCCAAGTATACAATTCCTGAAGGAGAAGCAGGAGACCATACTTTGTATGTACGTGCAAGATTAGATGATCAGGTAAGTCAGACATTAGAACTGACTTATAAAATTGAGGATAGTGGAGAAGCAGAAGATGATTCTGTTATCAAAGATGGTACCTATGTAATTTATGATGCCACAAATAGGAAGGCTGCTACTGCATTGGCTTCTGACAAGTTCTATGGCTACCTTCAGACTGTGACTGTAACAGTTGACAATGAATCTGTTATTGGTTATGACGCAACTGCAGCATGGACAATCACCAATGTATCCGATGGCAACTTTACAATTAAAGATGCAAATGGTCGCTATGTGTACATGAGCGGTACATACAACAGTTTCAATGTATCTGATACTCAGCCTGAAAGCGGACATTTGTGGACCGCTATTGAAAATACTGATGGCACTGTAACAATTAAGAACGTAGAGAAGGAGAAGTATATTTCCTATGATGAAACGTACTTTTCCTTTGGTGCATATGCAGAACCTTCTGAAACTCAGAAGGATGATTTGACTCTGATCGCTTATGTAACACCAGACGACGGCAACGGAGACGGCGAAGGTGAAGGTGGCTCTACAGGTGAGTCTGAAATCACAGATGGCACCTATGTAATCTGGGCGCCAGCTTATCAGAAAGCGTTATCAGCAAATTATGGTAGCAGTTATTACAACCCAGGTGTGGATGTAATAGAAAATGGAGACACAATTTCTGGTTATGGAAGTACAGAAGTTTGGACTGTTACAAAATTAGAAAATGGATACTATACAATTTCTTATAATGGTCAGAACATTGGTATGGGAGATTCATTTTCAAGTATGCCGTTAGGCGAAACACATGACAAATGGACATTAGAAGATGCAGGTGATGGCCTTTGGTATGTGAAGAATATTAAACGCAGTGCTTACATGGAATGGTATGCAAAAAATAATTATTGGAGTGGTTATTCTAAAATTGCAGCAGGCAATGAAGGCATGTTTGCTCTGAAATTTACTCCGGTAGCAGCTCCTGCCAAAGAATATCCAACGGATACAAGTGTTGTGGAAACCATTGCACAGTGGGGCGGTGGTGGTCCTTATGATGAAACTGCAAATGCAACTACAATTCAAGGTGATAAGTTAGACAGTAACGATCAGAAAGATACAACTGCAAAATATACAATTGTTGCAAATGGACAAGCGGCAGCACCTTATAGTTCTTCTAAATCTAATAGTACGGGAAGCACAAGCTACTATATGGGTGGAAAAGGTATTGGTTCTGGCTCAGGTGATTATATGCAGTTTGCTGTATCTACAGTAGGCTATGGCGATATGAGCCTTTTTTTCCGACTTCGTGCATCAAAGACTGCACCGGGAACTTTCCAGTTACAGTATTCAACAGACGATGGTGCAACATTTGAAAACTTTACAACTGGTGAATATTCTTACAAATACAAAAGCTATAATTCAGCAGGAGAATCTTACCAGGTCGATGGTAAGGGATCTATCACAGATGGTATTGCACAGACATCAAAAGCACCTGGAAATTATATTACTTTCAATTTTGATGTACCTGCTGGGGCTGATCATATAGAAAATCTTATAATTCGCCTTGTGCCAGGAACAATCAGAGCGGATAAAAATACTGCGCAAACAATTAGTTCATCAGGAACAATTCGTATAGATTCTGTTGTTTTATCAGGCAGCCCAATCGTAGATAACAGTATTACAGGATATGTAACAGTTAATCCGGATGCGACAGAAGATCAGGCTGTTGGAACAGCACTTACCATGACTTCTGCTACAGAAGGAGCAAAAATTGTTTACCGTTTCGATGAAGGAGAATGGAAAGATTATAATTCAGAAGCGAAGCCAGTATTAGAAAAACTTCCAACAGTGTTAGAAGTAAAGGCAACCTGTGAAGATAAAGCGGACAGTATTACAAGAATTCTTAAATACGTGGCTGGCAGTGTAGCGCCTGTTAAGATGACACCAAATGGCGGTGGTGTTTACATTAAAGGTGAAACAGCAACAGTAACTCTTTCCTGTGATACAGCAGGAGCAACCATTTACTACAAACAGGATGGTGCAGAAGAATTCACAGAATATACAGAACCGATTACATTAAATAAAGGTTTTTCTAAAACAGTAATTCTGGCTTATGCAGTGAAAGAAGGATTGAAGGATGGTACCGTTGTTTCGCGTACATTCACAGAAAGAAACAGCGATACCTATAACATCTATTTTGGACAGCTTCATTCACATACAAGCTATTCCGATGGTGCAGGAACTGCCAAAGAAGCGTTCGAACATGCATCAAATGTGAAAAATCTTGATTTCCTTGCAGTCACAGACCATTCCAACTCATTTGACAATGAAGCCAATGCATCCATTGGTAATGGTTCTATGAGTGAAGAATGGAAAGAACTCGGAGGACTTGCAAAAGAATATACAACCGACGATTTTGTAGGTCTTTATGGTTATGAAATGACATGGTCCAATGGTCTTGGACACATGAATACATTCAATACACCTGGCTTCCAGAGCCGTACACAGAAAGAATTTTCAACTTATAGTACAGCATTACAGAATTATTATGCTGCATTAAAAACACAGCCGGATTCTATTAACCAGTTTAACCATCCGGGAACAACTTTTGGTGATTTTAGTGACTTTGCTTACTATGATGAAGAAATCGATGATTTAATCACAATTGTGGAAGTAGGAAATGGGGAAGGAGCCATCGGTTCCTCAGGATATTTCCCATCCTATGAGTACTATACTCGTGCGTTGGATAAAGGATGGCACGTGGCACCAACAAACAACCAGGATAACCATAAAGGTCTTTGGGGAGATGCAAATACTGGACGAAGTGTTGTACTTGCCGACAGCCTGAATGAAACAGATATCTATGATGCCATGAGAAACTATCGTGTGTATGCAACAGAAGATAATGATTTATCGATCATGTATACACTTGATGGAAACATGATGGGCAGCCAGTTAGCAAGAAGCGATGTTGGTGAAATCGTAGATATCGAAGTAACATTAAACGATCCAACAGATGATGTGATTGGAAAAGTCGAAGTCATTGTAAACGGTGGCTTAAGTGTTGCATCCAAACAGGTAGATGGCAATAGTGATACGGTTAAATTTAGTCTTCCGGCGAATTATTCTTATTACTATATCAAAGTAACACAGAATGACAGAGATATCGCAGTGACTGCCCCAGTATGGGTTGGTGAGGTAGAAGCCGCAGGTATTTCAGACTTCTCAACATCTGCAGCACTTGCAGTACAGAACGAAGAACTGGATCTTAAATTAGATTTATACAATAATGAAAAATCAGATTTATTGATCGAAGAAATTACATTTACAATCGGTGAAAACGTGATTCATACTGCAGACCTTACAAATCTGAAAGTTGTAAACAGTATGGGTACAGCATCTTATGGTTTTAACTATAAACATGCAGGCTTGGGACAGACAATTATTACTGCAAATGTGAAAGCCAGCCTGAATGGAGTAGAAAGAACCTATCAGGAACCATTGAAACTGAACTATGTTTCAGAAGAAATGGTGACAAAAGTAATCATTGATGGAACACATGATAACGACTATGTAACAGGATACTATGGTGGCAATATGGGTAACTTTACGAAGATTGCAGCGGATAGCCAGGTAGATGTGAAAGTCGTAAAAGATCAGATTACAGCAGAGATGTTAAAGGACTGCAGTTTACTGGTAGTATCTGCACCGGCAAGAGCAACCGGAACTTCAAATGCAGGAGATTATGCAGCATCTGCATTTGAAAACGACTTTATTATAATGGTTGCTGACTATGTGAAAAACGGCGGAAGCGTAGTGGTATGCGGTCTTGCAGATTATCAGGATAAAAAAGCTGCTTCAGCAGATGGACATGCGGCAGCGCAGCTTAACAAGCTTCTTAAAGGAATCGGAGCTACACTTAGCATCAACGATGATGAAGCCTATGATGAAGAAAATAATGGTGGACAGGCATATCGTTTGTATCCAACAACATTTAACAAAGATTCTAAATGGGCAGCCGGCATCGCAGAAGATCAGAAATACAGTCAGTACAGTGGCTGCACAGTGGACTATAAAAATGCAAAAGAAAACGATACAGTATATGCAGGCCAGTGGATCGTGAATGGATTTGACACAACATTTTCTGTTGACAGCGACAAAGATGGAACAGGTGCATTGGATAAAGAGATTACCACAAAAGATGGTAAATATATATATAAGTTAGTGGCCGATTATGGAAATGCAACATTTATTGCAGCTCAGGATACAAAATTTGGTGGAACAATTTTTGCAGCCGGTGGTGTGTTCATTTCTGACTTTGAAGTAAAAGCGGAAGTAGATAATGCATTTGACCTTCCATATGCAAATAAGACAATTGCTGAAAACATTTTAAATGCAGTAAAAGTAGAATTACCACTCAGTACAATCGCCGAAATGCGTGCGGCGAAGTTTGGAGAAGTATTCCGTATCGTTGGTTATGCAACGTCTAACCGTAATGAAGGAACAGCCTTCTTTGATGCAATGTATCTTCAGGATGAAACAGGTGGTATTACCGTATTTCCTATCACAGAAGATGGAAATATTCAGATTGGTACAAAGATGGAAATTGTAGGTTCTCTGGAACATTATCAGGGAGACCTGGAAATTCAGGTAATCTCCTATAAGATTTTAGATGAAGAACCATACGTATATGCTCCGGAAAAAGTATCTAACAAAGAAGCAATGGACTATGAAAAAAATGGTGGAAAACTTCTTCAGATTGAAGGGGAAGTTGTGGAAGTTGCTTACGCAAAAGATGGCGAAGGTGTCAATGAATTTGTTGTAAAAGACAAAAACGGTGACCTTGCGAAAGTATTTATTGATGGATATATTCTTTCTTCCAAAACAGGTAAGAATACATTAGCTTTTCTTGTTAAGAAGGGAAATGTAGTTTCAGCAGCAGGTATTTCTTACTTACATCCGGAAGGAGAATCTGAAAAAGGCGTATGCGTTCTCAGAGTAAGAGACTGTGAAGAAATCCTTCTTGTGAAAGAAGGAGGTGGCTCAGGCGCAGGCGGAAATTCAGGTACAGGCGGAGGTTCAAGCTCCGGCGGAAGCTCAAAACCAGGCTCTGGTCCAGTATCAAGTGGCAGCACGAATGCTGGTAAACCAGTTGAAACTATACCAGCCCCAAATAAAGCTGCAACTACTGATAAGCCCACAGCGGGTGGTGCAGCAACTAAAAAACCTGTGATTGGTAACGATATTTCAGAAAAACCGGTAGATACGAAAGTTGCAGATGAAACAGCCAGTGAAAAAGTTGTAAACATTGTCAAAGAAACGGTAACAGCTGCTGAAGGAAAAGTATTTGTATCAGAAGAAGCCGTTAATAAGGTAATTGAAGTAACCAAAAAAGGTTCCGCGGTGATTTTGCCTTTAAAAGAAGCTGTAGCAGCGGATGGACAGCTGGTAACAGCAGCCGTAATTCCTGTAGTAGGAATTGAAAAAATTGCAGAAGCTGATGCAGCAATGATCTTGGAATTTGAAGCGGCAAAAGTGAAACTCTCGACAGACTGCATAAAAGCAATCATGGAACAGGCGAAAGGAACAACCATTGAAATTCGTCTGAAGGAAGTCGATAGCCATGAACTAAACGAAAATCAGAAGAAAGCCTTAGATGGTCATGGGGTTGAAATTTGTATTTCGGTACAGATTTTCTGCAATGACGAATACATTGGAGATTTCAAAGGCGGAAGAGCGATGCTGACAATCCCATTTACACCAAAAGAAAGTACAAATGGGGAAGACTACAAGGTATATTATATTGCAGATGATGGACAGAAGGTATTAATGCCATCCAAATATGCCAACGGCTCTATGGTTGTAGAAGTAGATCATTTTTCTGAATATGCAATCGTTTATGAGGCGGAGGACGCGCAAACAGAAGATACAAAAGTGGTTGTAGATAACGGAACCATGGAAGCTGGTGAAGAAGTGCTTGATAAAAACACTGAACTTCCGATCGTACCAATGATTCTTGTAATTGTTGTGTTTGGTGTAATTGCAGCAGGGGTTGTTTTCGAAAAAAGAAAAAAAGAATAAAAATAAACCTTAAATTTAGCGAAAGGAACTAAGTAACAATTGAAACGACATATGACGAAGAAAAATATCATTCGTCTGGTGGTTGCATTCACATTTCTGCTCCTGTATGCGGCATTGCTTTACTATGCCAACAGGGGCTGGAATGGTTACGACATCACTGAAAGTACAGGTGTTGAATATGAGACAGCAAAAGTGGTGGAAGTAATAGAGGATACTACTGTTAATGATGAAACAATAGAAGGTCGCAGAAGAGGCCGAATGTTACTCAAACTGGAACTGTTAAGCGGCAGATACAAAGGAGATGTTGTACTGACTGATAACTACTTAAGTGCAATGTACAATGTGTATGTGCTTGAAGGTGATAAGGTAAGCATACGTATAGATACTGTAGGAATGAATGAATATCAGGTGTCTATTTATAATTACGAACGTTCGCCGATTATTGTAGGACTGGTTGTTGCTTTTGCAATCGCTTTAATCTTAATAGGCGGATGGCAGGGACTTCGTGCATTGGCTGGTCTTATATTTACGTTTGTAAATATTGTGTTTTTGTTATTGCCGCTGGTTTTAAAAGGTTTTTCAGCAGTTCCTCTGACGTTAGGGGTGGTGACTGTAACAAGTGTGATTTGCTATTACCTGATAGGTGGATGGCAGCCAAAGACAATTGGGGCATCCTTAGGATGTCTTTGTGGAGTTGGATTTGCAGCAATATTTGGAGCGATAGCAAGTTCTATGACGCATATCACAGCCTATCAGATGGATGAGGCAGAGGCACTGCTTCTTGTAATGTCAGATACGAACTTAAAGCTGGATGGACTTTTTTTAAGTGGAATCTTGATTGCCACAATCGGCGCAGTAATGGATATCGCTATGAGTGTTGCATCTGCAATGGATGAAATTAAGATTAAAAAACCGGAAATATCCTTAAAAGAGCTGTTTTTTTCGGGAATGAAGATTGGAAGAGATGCTACAGGTACCATGGCAAATACGTTGGTTCTTGCTTTTGCAGGAACATCTTTGAACATGATGTTGTTAATCTATTCTTATGATGTTTCGTACAATCAATTGATGAACACGGATTTTATCGTAATTGAAGTGGTAAGGGGGATTGCTGGAAGTATGGGAATCATTATGACAGTACCTAGTGTGGCTCTTTTGACTGCAATCATCCTGCAAAAACAGAAAAAGTGCACAAAATAGTGTGAAAAGAACTAGTGTATATTTGAAATAATTACCGCCAGGAGGGCTAAAAAGTGATTTATTTAGAGCTTTTGTGGACATTTTTTAAGATTGGCGCCTTTACCTTTGGTGGAGGCTATGTGATGATTCCGCTCATTCAGGCAGAGGTTGCGGTTCACGGCTGGATGGATGCCGCTTCATTAGTAAATTTTATTGCAGTCAGTGAAAGTACCCCGGGCCCTTTAGCAGTCAATGTAGCCACTTATGTAGGTGCAGAAGTAGGTGGAATCTTCGGTGCAGTCTGCGCAACCTCTGGTGTTGTTGTTCCTGCTTTCGCTATCATCTTAATTGTGGCAAAATTTTATGAAAAATTCAAAGCAAGTAAACTTGTCAAAGGATGTATGTCCGGCTTAAAGCCAGCCGTGGTAGGATTGATCGGCACTGCGGTGATTTCCATTGGAACCACAGTATTTTTTCCAAAAGGATTTCATTGTGCCGTATTTAGTAATGTATCTTTTTACGTAACGGCAGCAATTTTCGGGTTGTCACTTTATTTTGCATTAAAAAATAAAAGTCCGATTTTAATCATCTGCATTTCAGCAATTCTTGGAACAGCAGCAGGGTATTTTATTTATTAATACGTTCTTTTTAATATCAAAAATATGCAATGAATCTTGCAATAAATCCCGTCATAATTCCCCCACGACAACGATATAGCATATAATATGTCCGGCTGTTTTTAGCGATTCATAAGAATACACAAAAGAGGTACACTCAGCATAGATAGTAAAGTAGATAAAAATATAATTTTTGCGGCGAAGTGGGCATCGCTGTCATAGGTTGCGGCAAGGATTGCTGTAGTGGCAGCAGCGGGCATGGCAGCAAGGATTACAGACAGCTGCTCGACCAGTTCGTCAATTCCCAAGAGACTGCATCCGAAAAGTACCAATAACGGAATCAGTGCAAGTCTTACAATACAGAACCACCATGCTTTGAAATCCCAGATATCAGAAGCTTTCACTTCGGCCAATATATTGCCAATCACGATCATGGAAAGAGCGGTGTTTGCATTTCCGGCATAGCGGAGCGTTTGTTCAAGGCCCTCTGGGAACTTTATTTGCGAAAACATCAGAACCATGCCGAGAAATACTGCCACAATACATGGGTGTGTCAGAATTTTTTTGATGACACCTTTGCCTTTGGCTCCGGTAAAGCACATCACACCAAAGGACCACATAACAGAGCGCATAGGAATTAAATAGATCGATGCATATAGCAATCCCAAATCGCCATAAAGTCCCTGGGCAATTGGATTACCCATAAAGCCTGCGTTGGATACGATGGTTGCATATCGAAGCACAGGAATTCTTTTTGGTTCTGTTTTCGGATAAAGAAATTTACTAAGCAAGATCGAAACCATTTGAATAGCAATGGACACAAATAAAATTGCCAGACAATCCACCAGAATCTTTCGGTTAAATTCCATCATAAAAGAAGTGATGATATTGCAAGGCAAAACAAAATTGATCAAAAGATTAGATAAGGGTTTTCTTGCATCAGCAGAAAGCACCTTTGCTTTTGTTAGAATAAAACCTGCCAGCATTAAACCGAAGATTGTAATTTGTAAATTCAGCAGATTATGCATATCAACCATGGAAACACCTCCAAAATAAATATATTGTAGACGTTTGCGAAACGCCACAAACCGCATAAATACGGCATTTTTTGTTTCTAAA
>ERZ1032130.13-NODE-13-length-56733-cov-5.771410_pt1 | contig 56733 bp, 49 predicted proteins | sample MGYA00517879_ERZ1032130 | MGnify/ENA primary metagenome ERZ1032130 (study PRJEB33719, sample SAMN04262597) | wastewater metagenome | biome: rural village; feature: animal feces; material: feces | host: Bos taurus | place: El Salvador | collected 2012-01-31 ...
ATGCTTCCTATGGGAACTTTTCCGGAACGGTGATTTTGAAAAATATATCGGAGAGAGATCTGGAGGTGCTGGAAGGTTTTTTTCAGAAGAATTTTCATGGAAAGAAAAGCATCTCCATATCGGCAGCCCGGTTTGAAAAAGCATTAAGGGAAAGCAGGTTTGAAAATTTTTCCCCAAAGGAAGTGCTGGAGCTGTATTTTCGGGAGAAAATGACCGGAAAAAAGGAACAGCAGCAGTTGGAAGAACAAAGGTGGAATCAGGCACTGGAAGAAACAAGAGCCATCTATCATAAAACTTCTGCGGCAAGATGGCTTTTGGAGCTTGAACAGGCAAAGAATGAAATGTATTTTTATCTTCAGAAACGTTATCGGGAATCAGGAAAGGATAAAGAGGAAATCAAAAAGGTACTTGCTCTGGGAAGTGAAATTCTAAATCACCTTCCATGTTATCGGGAGACAAAAGAGTATCTGGCAGTGTTTGCTGCAAAGATGACCGGAAATCCCCATGCCTTTGATGATGGAGAAAAAGAAAGCGTATTTCTCCGGATGTTAATACAATGGGATATCGCCCGGCGTGAAATCCTTGCAGAACACTCGGAAATTTTTCCTGCATTGTATAGACAGCGGCTTTATCTTGGGGCAGGAATTTTAAGAGATGATATGTCCAACTGTGCCATGCTTTGCGGAATCCGTGCATGGAAGAAAAATGGAGAGATTCATGAAGGGATGGAGGGGTTTTTTCGGGAAGGAAACCCGGTTCAGGTACCGCTGTCAGTGATCGCAGACTGGGAATCTGTGGAATGCCCGGAAGATGCAATCTATATCGTGGAAAACCCCTCCGTGTATGCCATGCTTTGTGGAAAATGGTCAGGGAAAAAGGCATGCATGTGCATGAATGGCCAGCCCCGATTAAGTGCCGTTCTGCTGCTTGATCTGCTTGCAGCCGCCGGGGTGAAGATTTATTATGCCGGGGATTTCGATCCCGAGGGAATGCTGATTGCCCAGAAAATCAAAAAGTATTATCAGGGTGAGATTATTTATTGGAACATGTCGGCAGAGGACTATGAAAGGAGCAAATCCAAAGAAATGCTTACAGAAAAGAGATTGAAAATGCTGGATCATATTGATGATATGGAGCTGCTGGAAACAGCAGAGGCACTTCGCAAATGCAAAGCGGCGGGTTATCAGGAAAACCTGTGGGAATTGTGGTAATCCATGGGACTGCCTGGTGATTGTTTAAAAGTAAAAATGAGACCTTTGTACTAATTTTATTTAGCAGCAAGGGTCTCATTTTTTCAACTAATCTCTTCTAAATAAATCTCTTGTATATACCTTTTCCTGAACATCATCCAGACAGGAATCGTATCTGTTGGCAATGATTGCCTGACTTTTTCGTTTGAATTCAGCCAGATTATTGACTACTTTGCTCCCAAAGAAGGTAGTCCCATTTTCCAGAGTTGGTTCATATACGATCACAGTGGCTCCTTTTGCCTTGATTCTCTTCATAACTCCCTGGATACTGCTCTGGCGGAAGTTGTCGGAATTACTCTTCATAGTCAGTCGATACACACCGATGACAACTTCCTTTTCCTTTTCCTGACTCCAATGACTGTTTGCCTCATAAGCGCCTGCAAGCTCCAGAACACGGTCGGCAATAAAGTCTTTTCTTGTACGGTTACTTTCTACGATGGCACTCATCATATTCTGAGGAACCTGATCAAAGTTTGCAAGGAGCTGCTTTGTATCTTTTGGCAGGCAGTAACCGCCGTAGCCAAAGGAAGGGTTGTTATAGTGGGTTCCGATTCGAGGATCCAGACATACACCATTGATGATAGACTGGGTATCCAGTCCCTTGGTTTCTGCATAGGTATCTAATTCATTAAAGTAGCTGACGCGAAGAGCCAGATAAGTGTTGGCAAAAAGCTTCACAGCTTCTGCTTCGGTAGAGCCCATAAATAAGGTATCAATATTTTCCTTGAGGGCACCCTGCTGAAGAAGTTTAGCAAATGTATGAGCTGCTTCGGTAAGACGTTCATCACCTTCTATAGTTGAGACAATGATACGGCTTGGGTATAAGTTGTCGTACAGTGCTTTGGATTCACGAAGGAATTCAGGACTGAAAAGAATGTTTTTCACACCGAATTTCCGGCGGACACTTTCTGTATAGCCTACAGGGATGGTAGACTTGATGATCATAACTGCGTCAGGGTTTACATCTAATACCAGCTGGATCACGGATTCTACAGCACTGGTATCAAAATAATTTTTCTTACTGTCGTAATTGGTTGGTGCAGCGATGACTACAAAATCAGCATTTTTGTAAGCAGAAACGCCGTCTGTAGTAGCAGTTAGATCCAGTTCTTTTTCTGCCAGATATTTTTCGATATATTCATCCTGGATTGGAGATTTTCTGTTGTTGATCATCTCAACTTTTTCTGGGATGATGTCAACTGCAGTGACGTGGTTGTGCTGTGCAAGTAAGGTTGCAATAGACAGGCCTACGTATCCTGTCCCTGCAACAGCGATATTCATTGAAACAGGTGCTTCCACTGTTTTTTCTTCCTTTTCTTCCACAAACATAGAGATTGGTTCAAAATCTAAAACCTCCCCTAAAGTTTCCAGCTGCGGAATAGATGGCTGATAGTCCTGCTTTTCCAAACGGCTGATCATGGCACGGTTGATTCCGGTAAGTTCGGATAATTGTTTCTGAGTCATCTGTTTTTCTTTTCTCTGGCGGATAACTGTGTCTGCCAGCAGAGTCATGGATAATTTTTTCATATAAAAACCCTTCCTACAAAGAAATGTTATTTTAAGCAACAAAAAAGCAAGTTAAAATTGCAATAACTTGCTTTAATGGTAACATAGGTTGCTTGAAATAGCAATCACATTTTGTTAATCTTTGTAAATTGTAAAGCTGTCTACAGTTGCCCAGGAATCTGCATCATGAGTTGTGATGGTCAGGCTGTCTTTTGTCACATGCACTTCACTTAACTGAGGTACACCGTTCTGAACAGTAACTGCAGCCCATGGGTAATCCTCCGGTTCCCTAAGAAGCGCATCTGTTGCGCCGTTGAATACTACATAAATTGGTTTTTCCGGATTGTGAAATTCGTTTACAATGTCTTCCGGATCATCTTCAATCGGGTAGTCTTCATGATCGATTGGATCACCATCATCATCAATAAAGTAACCTCTTGTGTAGATATGATCATGTCCTCCGATAAATAAATCAATATCAAAAACTTCGCCGATGTAGTCGTATACCACTTTTACAGATTCACGTACACCAAGATAACGCTCCACCATAGTGATTGGGGAGTAGTGGCTGATGATCACTCGCCATTTGGCATCAGGATTGGCATTGATTGCTTCCGCCACAAATTGTTCATGAACTTCTGTTGGCTGAGGACATAAGCTGTTGATCACCATAAAAAGTACATTTCCTTTTGTGAACCAATAGTCTCCATCACTTCCTGATTCATGGCCAATGGAACTCATGTTTGGCAGAGAAAAGTGATCTCCAAAAAATCCGGTACCATTGTCATGATTTCCTACCACAGGAACCAAAGGTGTGGAATAGAGCACGGAATTATCTAAAAAGTGGTCATAATGCTCTGTAGAATCCGGTTTGGCAACCTGATCCCCTGTGGTAACAATAAAACTGGAATCAGGAATCTGGGTTTTCATACGATTCAGAACAACCTTCCAGATACTGCGATGTCCAGGGAGCTCCTCTGCATCCCCAAGACCAATTTCCGGATCTCCTGCGATGGTGAAAGTAAAATCCGTGGAATCTAAGTCACCGGTTTCATAAAGGTAAGTCGGTGACTGACTCCCTCCATTGGAGACGTGATAAGTATAAGTGGTATTAGATTCCAGGCCGGTGATCAGTGCACTGTTTCGATAGTATCCGGGTACGGAAATACTTCCCCTGGTATCTGCTTTTGCAGTGATATTGTGAAAGAAGCCTTCTGTTTCAAAAACGACTTTTCCACGGGAGGAAGATCTTGAAAACCATGTAACATAAAGCTCGTCCGGCTGGTTTCCTGGCTGCAGGGTCAGATTTTTGATTTCTCCATCTGAAAGCAAAATTTCCTGGTCAGCATTATAATCATGAAGATCCCACCAGTAAGGATACTCCGGTTCTTCTTCCACCGGTTCCTCTTCGGCCGGCACTTCTGCGGGTTCTTCCGCAGTCGTTTCCTCGATGACAGGATCTTCTGTCACGACTTCCTCTATCACTGTATCAGGGACAGTTACAGCTTGAGCTTCAGGCTCTTCTTTTTTGCATCCCCAAACACTCAGGGAAAGCATGAGAACCAAAACGGGTATTGAAATAAAATGCTTTTTCATAATAAATGCTGTCTCCTTTTCATATAATAGTAAAAATGTAACGGAAAAGGATGTAAAAGTCAAAGCCTGGGAATAGAATTTAATAAAAAAATAAGATTCTTGTTTGAATTCTTAAGATATTATAAGAAAAAAGGGCTTCCTTGCATTCTTACATATAGAATGATATAATGTAACGAAATATGAGGAAAAAAATATGAGAAAAAGATTTTTAGCGCTTGGAAGCATTTTGATGCTGCTGGTCAGTTTTCTTTTGATAAACAGACTTCAGGTGAAAAATTTTACCGTATTTAATCAGGTGAGTCCTAAGAGGGTGGAAGAAGTAAAAAGCAGCCTGAATAGGGTAGAAGAACTTCCTTTTACGGCTCTTCTTTGCAATGAGATTCGCGTGCCCTTTGATGATGCCACCAATACTTTTTTTGTTCCATTGAATATGGCAGATGCCGGATGGGAAAAAATGGAGTTTGTCAGCGGCCAGCCGGAATATCAGATTCTGTTTCAGGAAGATGTGACTGATGAGGAGAAACAGGAAGTGATCGCATCCAGTAAAAAGATAGAACTGGTGGTTTTTGATCGCCAATCCTGGGCGGAATATTATGTGACCTTTACCGGCCTTCCGGTGATCGATCTTTCTACAAACGAAGGATTTTACGCATCGGAGGAGATTACCGGCACGGCGACTTTTTTCGATACGGATTTTAGCCTTCATGGGATAGAACAGTCTGCATACAATGGACATATCAGGGGAAATACCAGCCGCATGTTCCCGAAAAAAGGCTATAAGCTGAATCTGACCTATATCAATGAGTATGGAGAAGAGGATAACAACAAATTGTCTGTATTCGGCATGCGAAAAGATGATGACTGGATCCTCCATGCATTATACAACGATGACACCAAGATCCGTGACAGATTATCCATGGAAGTTTGGAATCGGATGGGAGCAAAGGCCGTTTCTGACGACAGCTATTACGGTCCAAAGATGACTTATGTGGAAGTTTTTGCGGACAATCAGTACTGTGGTTTGTACGGACTTATGGAGCCGGTAGATGGAAAACAGTTGAATCTTGCAGAAGAGGATTATTCCTACAAGAGAAAAAATCCTGGCAGTGTCCGTTATAAATATGAGGAATTTTCTGAACCGGATAATATTTATGGAGAAATCGAAGGTTTCGAGATTAAAGACGGTATTATGGAAGAAGATGCCTGGATGCCCATGGCAGATCTCGCGAAAGAGCTAACTTCATCAGAGTGGAAGGAAAAGTTGGAAAAATCCCAGATATTAAATGAAGATAGTGCCATCCGTATGTGGGTATTTATCCAAATGATTACAGGCCATGATCATACTGCAAAAAATATGTATTATGTGGCAAAATATGATGAGAATTTAAAAGATGATTATCAATTTTATTTTGTACCATGGGATATGGATCTTACCTGGGGGAATGTTTCTGTAGGAGAGATTAATCCATATTACACAGCTTTTGAAATGGACACCTTGGATAATCGAGTGTATTGGGATATTGCGGATATGCTTATCGATGAGAATTATCATAATGCAAAAGACCGTGCACAGGCCTTGTACAAGGAGCTTCGTAAGACTGTACTGACTGATGAAATTATAGACGAGATAATTCAGAGGCTTGATCATGAACTTCGTGATTCTGGAGCTTTTGCCCGCGACAAAGCACGCTGGCCGGAAGGAATACACGCTAAGGATACCAGTATTTTAAGAACCTATGCGAAAGATCGCTTAAACTATCTTGATCTTGCTATCAATGACTTTGACTATTTTGAAGAATAGTTATATAATAGATAGGATTATAGAAAGGAAGGGAAAGTACACGTGCAGCAAATTAAAGATGTGAAATATCGTCATGAACTAAAGTATGTTTGTACAGCCGCTGAGCTTGCCCTCATCCAAAGCAGAATCCACCACCTCATTCCGTTGGATTCCCATGTGGGTGACACCGGTATGTACAATATTCGCAGTTTGTACTTTGACGATTACTACAATAGATGTTACTATGAAAACGAAAACGGAACCGACCCTCGTGAAAAGTTCCGAATCCGTATTTATAACGGCAGCACAGACAAGATCAGTCTGGAACTTAAGAAAAAAGAACGGGGAAAGACATTAAAGCTTTCCTGTCCATTGACAGAAGAACAGTGCAGGATACTCATGAAAGGGGAACCGCTGCCAGACAGTTTGGATTATCCGCCGGTATTGCAGAAACTCTTGCTGTTAATGAAAACAACCATGATGAAACCAAAGATCATTGTGGATTACGATCGTGTACCATATGTGTACAAGCTTGGTAACGTTCGAATTACCCTGGATAAAAATATCTCATCCTGTAACAAGCTTGAAACATTTTTAGATAAAGAAATCAATAAACGTCCGATCATGCCGGCAGGCCAGCACATCCTGGAAGTGAAATTTGATGAATTTCTTCCGGATTATATCTACAGTGCACTGCAGTTGAAAAATCTGCGTCAGACGGCATTTTCGAAATTTTATTTATGTAGAAAATTCAGCATTTAATAATAAAAGTAAAGGAGCGTACATAGGATATGACTAATTTTTCTGACATTTTCAAAAAATCATTTTTAGAAGGCTTTACAGGCGGTGACATCAGCACAGGCCGTATTGCAGCAACACTTGCAGTGACAGCACTCATTGCACTTTACATTTTCGTAATCTACAGAGTAGTAACAAGAAAAACTTTCTACTCTAAAACATTCAATATTTCATTAGTTGCTTTAGCAGTTGTTACATCTGCAATTATCTTAGCGATGCAGTCTAACCTGGTAATTTCCCTCGGTATGGTTGGTGCGTTATCTATCATCCGTTTCCGTACAGCCATCAAAGATCCAATGGATTTAGTATTCTTATTCTGGTCCATCTCTATCGGTATCATCTGTGGCGCAGGTCTTTACGAAATTGCACTGTTAACATCTTTACTTGTAACAGTTGGTATTATCGGTCTTGATTTGCTTCCAACATCTAAAGCACCAATGATGCTTGTTGTAAATGCAACAGAACTTGATGCTGAAAGTACTGTTTTAGATGCTGTAAAAGCGTTTGGAAAAGTCTGCAAAGTAAAATCAAGAAACGTAAGTGCCGGTCACCTTGATATGATCGTTGAAGTACGTACTGCAAAAGAAGCTGAACTTGTAAAAGCAGTTGCAGGTATCACAGCAGTCACTTCCGTATCCCTAATCTCACATGATGGAGAAGTCACTTTCTAGGAGTTTTTCGTATGGCTAAAATATTTTCTTTGATGTCTCGGCTTTACAGCGAAGTCAAAAAAAACGGGATATCCAATACTTATTATAAAGTAAAAGAAAAACAGGCCAAAAATGAGGCGGAGAAAGATTATGACAGTGAAAGACTTCTTGCTCTTCCAACAGCAGAAGAACTGGAAGCACAGAAGAAACGTCATTTTGTGAAAGACATTACCATCAGTATTGTGGTTCCAACTTATCAAACGCCGGAATTATTTTTGAGACAAATGATAGAGTCTGTCCTTGGACAGACTTTTTGTAGTGTTGAATTATGTATTGCAGACGGCAGCAGTGACGACAGTGTGAAAAAAATCGCAGCTGAATATGCGGACAAAGACATACGAGTAAAATATAAAAGATTGTCAGAAAACAAAGGGATTTCTGACAATACCAATGAAGGTCTGGCAATGGCAGCAGGTGATTATATTGGACTTTTAGATCATGATGATATTTTAGAGTTAAATACTCTTTATGAAGTTCGCATGGAAATTGCCAAAAATCCGGATGCAGATGTTATTTATACAGACGAAGATAAGGTATCCTTTGATCTGACTCATTATTTTGAACCTCACAGAAAACCGGATTTTAACCCGGATCTGCTGCGCAGCAACAATTATATCTGTCATTTTCTGGTGTTTAAACGAGAACTGTTAGAACAGGTGGGTGGTTTCAGACCGGAATATGATGGTGCACAGGATTTTGATCTGGTACTTCGTTTGACAGAAAAAGCGAAAAGTGTCGTACATATTCCTAAGGTGCTGTACCATTGGAGAAGTCATGAGGCATCTACTGCCACAAACCCTATGAGTAAGCTCTATGCCTATGATGCAGGCAGAAGAGCCGTGGAAGCACATCTTAAAAGATGTGGTGAGAAAGCGATTGTGACAGATACCAGATTTTATGGCTTTTATCAGACAACTTATGATGTGCCTGAAGAAATGTCAGTTAATTTGACGTTTTTTGATTGTAAAGGACAAAATCCTAAGAAAATATTAAACAATTTTTGCCCTGAGATGCGTAGACAAATTTCAGAAAATGTTATATATTATGGTAATGAATTTAATAAAATTGTAACATTTTCCAGTAATAAAATATCGGACGCAGAGATGATCATTTTTGCGGATGCCAGCCTCGCTGGCGTGACAGAAGACGGGCTGATGCAATTAGCAGTAAATTGTCTTCGTCCGGAGATTGGTATGGCCGGAGGAAAGATTATTTCAGAAGCCGGAGAAGTTCTGTATGGAAGGATGGAGTTAGATTCTAAGGGTGAACTGGTTTATGCAGATGCAGATCTGCCAAAAGGATTTACCGGATTTTTCCATAAATCGATTTTACAGCAGAATACAGAAGGTGTTTCTTACCGTCTGTTTGCAGTGAGAAAAGAACTTATTTCACAGTGGAAACCACAGATGGAAGGTACAGATGAGGCAATGATGCAGCAGCTGTGTGCATTTGTGAAATCATTAGGTTATCGCATTACCTATGTTCCGAGTGCGACAGCCGCTTTGAAAAGGGAAGGATAATATGAGAAACGTCTCAATTGTAATCCCCAACTACAATGGAAAACATTTTTTGGAAAATTGTTTAAAGGCAGTTTTTTCACAAACAATAGAAAATATGGAAGTTATTGTGGTGGACAACGGTTCCACTGATGGCAGCCAGGAATATTTGGGCACTTATCCGGGAGTTCGTGTTTTGAAAATGGACAAGAACTACGGATTTTGTGGTGCCGTAAATGCAGGGATTAAAGAGGCAGCCAGTGAATATGTCATTTTGCTGAATAATGATACGGAAGTAGAGCCGGATTTTGCAAAAGAACTGTTAACTGCTATCAAAGCAGATGACAGGATTTTCTCCTGCTCCTCAAAAATGGTGCAGTACCATGACAGAGCCCGTATGGATGATGCCGGTGATTACTATTGTGCCCTTGGGTGGGCTTTTGGCAGAGGCAAAGGCGGTCCGGTGGAAAATTATGATACACCGGTAAATATCTTTGCATCCTGTGCAGGCGCCGCAATCTATCGCAAAAAAATGTTGGAATCGCTGGGGTATTTTGATGAAAATCATTTTGCATATTTAGAAGATATAGATATCGGATATCGTGCAAGGATTCATGGATATAAAAATGTTTATGCCCCAAAGGCAGTAGTTTATCATGTGGGAAGCGGTTTTTCCGGCTCTGCTCACAATGCTTTTAAAGTAAAGCTTTCGTCCAGAAACAGTGTATATCTTGCTTATAAAAATATGCCGTTTCTGCAAATAATAGTAAACAGCCCATTCCTTTTAGTGGGTCATCTGGTGAAGTGGCTGTTTTTCCTGAAAAAAGGATTGGGAAAAGACTATGTGCTGGGGGTAAAGGAAGGTTTCACCCTTTGCAAAAGAGAAAAAAAAGTTAGATTTTTGTGGAAAAATCTTCCAAATTACCTTGTGATTCAGTTGGAGCTCTGGCTGAACATGGCAAGAAGGTTAAAGAAAAACTAGGTGGATTGTTATGATTAAGGATAATCAGAGACATTTTAATCGGCTGCACGTATTTATTGATGCCATAGCAACGGCTGCATCCTATCTTCTGGCATGGGTGATCCGATTCTTGGTATTGCAGGGAGAAAGCGGGTTGCCGTTTTCGGATTATTGTTGGATGCTTATTCCTCTGGTGCCATATACCTTGTTTGTATATTTTGCATTCAATTTATATACACCAAAGCGTGTAAAGGGAAGAAGGCTGGAAGCCGGAAATGTCATGCAGGCGAACTTTGTCGTGCTGATTACGATACTTGTTTGTCTTCAGATTTTTAATAAAGAATTTCCGAAATTTACAAAAGATTTCTCACGAATGGTTCTGATTATCTTTACAGGACTTAACATTGCAGCAGGAATCGGAATCAGAAATCTCATTCGCTATATTCTCTGGAAGATTCGAAGAAGCGGATTTAATTTGAAACATATTTTGCTGGTTGGCTATAGCCGTGCAGCAGAGGAATATATCGACAGAATCAAAGGAAATCCTCAGTGGGGATATGAAGTTTGCGGGATTCTGGATGATAATGTTGAAGCAGGGGTAGAATATAAGGGGATCAAGGTCATTGGCGTATGCGATGATTTGCAGCATATTTTACCTGCAAATGAATTAGATGAAATTGCCATTACACTTGGCTTAAATGAATATTCAAAATTAGAACATATCGTAGCAGAATGTGAAAAATCCGGCGTTCATACAAAATTTATTCCGGATTACAATAATATCATTCCTACGAAACCATATACAGAAGATTTGTTGGGACTTCCGGTGGTGAATATTCGACATGTGCCCCTTTCGGATACATTTTATGCGTTGATCAAACGCATTGTAGATATTGGAGGCTCCATTTTTGCAATTATTTTATTTTCGCCGATTATGCTGCTTACGTCCATTGTGATTAAGATTACATCACCGGGACCGCTGATCTATAAGCAGGAGAGAGTTGGACTTCATAATCAGACTTTCATGATGTACAAATTCCGTTCTATGGAAGTACAGGATCCTAAGAAGGAGAAAAAAGGCTGGACCGTGAAAAATGACCCTCGAGTAACTCCAATTGGAAAAATTATCAGAAAAACAAGTATTGATGAGCTGCCGCAGCTGTTCAATATCTTAAAAGGGGACATGAGTCTTGTGGGACCGCGTCCGGAAAGACCGTTTTTTGTTGAAAAATTTAGGGAAGAAATTCCAAGATACATGGTAAAACATCAGGTTCGTCCGGGGCTTACCGGCTGGGCGCAAATTAATGGATATCGAGGAGATACTTCCATTAGGAAACGTATCGAACATGATTTATATTATATTGAAAACTGGACACTTGGGTTTGATTTTAAAATTATATTTCTAACCTTTTTTAAAGGTTTCATTAACAAAAATGCGTATTAGCAAGTGAGAAAGGAATTGACAATGAGCAAAGAGCTGGACACAAAGAAGAAAAAAACTTCCGGAAAAAAAACCTCCGGAACAAAGACATCCGGAAAGAAATCATCTTCCAGAAGAGCGAAAAAGCGTAAAAAAGCAAAAATGATCACATTCGCCATTGAGGCAGTGGTTCTGGTAGTACTTTTGCTGGTTTTATATGTATTAAATCGTACAGAGCGTTTTAGCAAGGTCGTTTTTGATGATAAAGTGGTTCAGGATTCTGTAAACGAACTGACTGAAGAAACTCTGGAAACCATGGAAGAGTATACAAATATTGCATTGTTTGGTCTTGATACAAGACAGGCAGGTTCCCTTGGAAAAGGTAATCGAAGCGATACCATCATGGTTGCAAGTATTAATAATAAGACAAAAGATGTAAAAATTGTTTCCATCTATCGAGACAGCTACTTAAATCTTGCAAATGATAAATACAGAAAATGTAATGAAGCATATTCTATTGGGGGACCTGAACAGGCGGTTGCCATGCTGAATATGAACCTGGATCTGAAAATCGATCATTATATGTCTGTAGACTTCCTGGCAGTTTCAGAAGTGGTAGACTTGCTTGGCGGTATTGAAATCGATGTTGATGAATACGAAATTGAACATTTAAATAACTATACTGTTGAAACTTCTAAAGTGACAGGCAAAAAGACCAATAAATTAAAATCTACAGGTCTTCAGACACTGGATGGGGTACAGGCAACCTCCTATTGTCGTATCAGATATACCAAAGGGGATGACTTTAAACGTACCGAAAGACAGCGTGAAGTGCTGGAAACAATTGCGAAAAAGGCAAAAACCATGAGCGTTTCCCAGTTAGACAAGATTATCAAAGCCGTATTCCCGATGTGTGCTACAAATATGACGGTTGATCAGTTACTGGCCATTGCGGCAGATGGATTATCTTACAATATTAAAGGAACCACAGGCTTCCCATTTGATGTGACAACTGATTCAGTGGGCTCTGCAGGCTCCTGTGTCATTCCGGTAGATATGGAAAAGAATGTGAAACAGCTTCATAATTATCTGTTTGAATCGGAAAATTATGCACCATCAGAAACTGTTGTAAAAATCAGTAACAAAATTAAAAACGATACCGGAATTTACTAATTAAAATCAGGAATTTTATGAGCGAGGGATTTTTTCCTCGCTCATTGTGCAATCGAGGGAAAGATGAATCAAAAGAATATAATCGTTGATGCGATCATCCCGGTATATCGTCCGGGAAAAGAATTTTATAATCTGCTGGAAAAGTTAAGCAATCAGAGCTTTCAATTAAATAAAATTATCCTGATGAACACTGGGGATGCACCATGGAAGCAGGAAGTGGAAGAAAAGTATCCATTATGTGAAATTCACCTTATAACAAAGGAAGAATTTGACCATGGCGGTACAAGACATCTTGGAACAACTTTTTCCGGTGCAGATTATCTGCTGTTTTTAACACAGGATGCAGAACCTGCAAATGACAAACTGGTGGAAAATTTAGTGCAGGCATTTTTGCAGGATGATTCGATTAAGGCTGCATATGGTCGTCAGCTTCCTAATGCCACATGCCGCGAAATCGAAAAGTACACAAGAAGTTTCAATTATCCGGCCGAATCCAGAGTAAAGTCAAAAGATGATTTGAAAACTCTGGGGATCAAAACATTTTTCTGCTCCAATGTATGCGCCATGTATGAAAAAGCTGCCTATGATCGACTTGGAGGATTTATCAGAAGAACCATCTTCAATGAAGATATGATTTATGCCGGTGGACTGATTCAAAAGGATTATAAGATTGCTTATGTAGCCGAAGCAGAAGTAATTCATTCCCATAACTACAATGCCCTGGAGCAGTTTCACAGAAATTTTGATCTGGCAGTTTCCCAGACGGATAACCCGCAGATTTTTGCAGGAATCCGTTCTGAAAAAGAAGGAATTCGACTGGTTGTTAACACTGCAAAACATTTGGTGAAAGTGAAAAAACCATGGCTTTTATTTCCACTGGTGACTACAAGTGCAGGTAAAATCTTAGGATATAAGTTTGGACAGAATTATCGTAGACTTTCTGACGATTTCATATTAAAATGTACAATGAACCCATCTTATTGGAGGAATGTAAATGAGAAAAAATAAGCTTGTACCATTGCTTTTGGCATTGTGTCTTTGCCTGCCGGGATGTGGGAATGCAGAAGATCACACGGAAGAGCAGCAGACATTGAAACAAGAAGGTATGGAACTTCAGGCGGCAGGTGATTACTCCGGAGCCATTGCTAAATATGAGGAGGCTTTAAAGCTTTCCGATATGACGGTAGGACCGGCAGAAATTGACCTTGCATATTATAAAGCATCTGCCCAGTATCGAAACGGTGATCTGACGGGAGCAATCGATACCTATTCACAGATTATTGCGTTAAAAGGTGATGAGAACAGTCATTTAGGCCGTGGACTTCTTTATGTTGCAGCGAAAGATGCTAAGAATGCGGAAGAAGACTTAAATAAAGCCCTGAGTGATACAGAAGATCCTTTAATCAAAGGGATTATTTATTATACAGTGAACGAAACGGACAAAGCCAAGGAATATTTTGAAAAGGCTAAGGAAGCAGGAGATTCCGAAGGAATCTTTTATCTTGCAAACATTTATGAAAAAGCAGGAGATCATAATTATGCCATGATTCTTCTGGAGGAATACATAGCAAGCGATAAAGCCAGTGCGGAGGGCCATTTAAGTGTTGGGCGTCTTTACTTTGAAGAGGGAGCTTATGAAGACGCGCTGAAAACCCTTCAGGCTGGAATTGCCCTTGGAGAATCAGGAGTATTAAAGAATCTGATGCAGGAAGAAATTGCCTGTTATGAGAAACTGGGTGACTTAGAAAATGCGAGGGTTTGCGCAGAAGATTACCTGGATAAATATCCGGATGATGCCATCATCCAAAAAGAATATGAATTTTTAAAATCAAGATAACATAAAGGAGAATGCGTTATGATCAACAAACTGGTAAACAAAATCACAAAAACACATGCACCAATCGTGGTAGGACTTGATCCAATGTTAAACTACGTGCCGGAACATGTGCAGAAGGCTGCTTTTGCGGAATATGGTGAAACATTAGAAGGTGCAGCAGAAGCAATTTGGCAGTTTAACAAAGAAATTATCGACAAAACATATGACTTAATTCCGGCAGTAAAACCACAGATCGCTATGTACGAACAGTTCGGTATTCCTGGTATGATCGCTTATGAAAAAACAGTCAGCTACGCACAGGAAAAGGACCTTGTAGTAATCGGTGACATCAAACGTGGTGATATCGGTTCTACATCTGCAGCTTATGCGGTAGGCCACCTTGGAAAAGTTAAGGTAGGAAACAACACATTTGCAGGCTTCCACGAAGACTTTGCAACAGTGAATCCATACCTTGGCTCTGACGGTGTAAAACCTTTCATCGATGTATGTAAAGAAGAAAACAAAGGGTTATTTATCCTTGTAAAAACTTCAAACCCATCTTCTGGTGAATTCCAGGATCAGTTAATCGATGGCAAACCGCTCTACGAATTAGTTGGTGAAAAGGTTGCTGCATGGGGTGAAGAACACATGGGCGAAAAATACAGCTACATCGGTGCAGTTGTTGGTGCTACTTATCCGGAAATGGGAAAAGTGCTTCGTAAGGTAATGCCAAAATCCTTCATTTTAGTACCAGGCTACGGTGCACAGGGCGGACAGGGCAAAGATCTTGTACACTTCTTCGATGAAGACGGCCTTGGCGCAATCGTAAACTCTTCTCGTGGTATCATTGCAGCTTACAAACAGGAAGCTTATGCAAAATTTGGTGCGGAAAACTTTGGGGATGCTTCCAGAGCAGCAGTTGAAGCCATGATCGCAGACATCGATGGAGCATTAGGAAATCGCTAAAACTCTTACGTGGGCGTAGATAAAATAATTCTTTATGTGAGTCCATCAATGGAAGGTTTTTAAGGAAATTTTTTTGAGAAATGCTTTTTGTTGGCTGTATAGTAAAAAAGTCTCTTCTAATGTCCAAAATTCGAGCAAGTTAGCATATTTTTTGTAAAAATATGGGCGTTTGATAGCAAATATTTTTTATTAGTCCAAAAAGCAAGAAAAACTAGCCGAATGAAGATTAATTTCGAGAATATGTAGCTAGTAGGATGAAGAAATTTCACATACGCCCAAGTGGGTCAATGTAGAGCAAATATGTGGGTTGATTCAGGGGTGACAAGCTTTCAATAGTGGCTTGTTTTGTAATCCTGAACTGTGAAATGGATTTCAAAGTATTATAAATTGGAGTAATAGTTATGTCAGACAACAGAAAAAAAGAAGATGCGGTAGTCATTTCTCAGGAAATGCTTGCAGATGGTATTTTCAGCATGTGGCTTCGTACAGAGGCTTCTCAGACTGCAGTGCCGGGACAGTTTATTTCCATGTATACAAATGATGGAACAAAGCTTCTTCCCAGACCAATCAGTATCTGTGAAATTGATAAGGCCGAGGGAGCGCTTCGTGTGGTTTACCGCGTGACAGGAGAAAATACAGGTACAAAGCAGTTTTCAGAATGCAAGCCGGGAGATACAGTCCCTGTGATCGGACCGTTAGGAAATGGTTTCCCATTAGATAAAGCAGAGGGGAAAAAAGCTTTCTTAATGGGCGGAGGTATCGGTGTACCACCAATTTTAGAGCTTTCAAAACAATTGAAAAATTGTGAAAAGCAGATTGTCATGGGATACAGAGATGCCAACACATTTCTTAAGGAACAGTTTGAAGAAAACGGAATGGTTTACGTTTCTACAGAAGACGGAAGCGTTGGAACCAAAGGAAATGTTATGGATGCAATCCGTGAAAACGGCTTAACAGCAGATATTATCTACGCCTGTGGACCAACTCCAATGCTTCGCGCAATCAAGAACTTTGCGGAAAGTAACGGTATTGAATGTTACATTTCCTTGGAAGAAAGAATGGCCTGCGGTATCGGAGCATGTCTTGCATGCGTATGTAAAACAAAAGAAAAAGATCATCATTCCAATGTAAACAATAAACGTATCTGTAAAGATGGCCCGGTATTCTTATCTACGGAGGTGGAAATCTAATGAACATGAGTGTCAATATTGCAGGTGTTGAATGGAAAAACCCTGTAACAGTCGCTTCAGGAACCTTTGGTTCGGGAGCAGAGTTTGAAGAATTCGTAGATTTAAATAAACTTGGTGCGGTGACAACAAAAGGCGTTGCCAATGTTCCTTGGGCTGGAAATGCAACTCCGCGTGTAGCCGAAACCTACGGCGGTATGATGAATGCTATTGGTCTGCAGAATCCGGGGATTGATCTGTTCTGTGAAAGGGATATTCCTTTCCTTAAAAAATACGATACAAAAATCATCGTAAATGTATGCGGTCATGCACCGGAAGAATATTTTGCTGTGGTAGAACGACTTGCAGAGGAACCAATCGACATGATGGAAATCAATATTTCCTGTCCCAATGTCAATGCAGGTTTCCTTGCCTTTGGTCAGGATCCAAAGCAGGTAGAAGCCTTAACTGCAGAGATTAAAAAGCGTGCAAAACAGCCGGTGATCATGAAACTGACACCAAATGTAACGGATATTACAGCCATTGCGAAAGCAGCAGAAGCTGGTGGCGCAGATGCAGTTTCCCTGATCAATACACTCACAGGTATGAAAATCGATGTAAATCGCCGTACCTTTGCGGTTGCAAATAAGACTGCCGGTGTATCCGGTCCGGCAATTCACCCGATCGCGGTTCGCATGGTATATCAGGTGGCAAATGCAGTAAACATTCCAATCATTGGTATGGGAGGTATTGCAAGTGCAGAAGATGCCATTGAAATGATTCTTGCAGGTGCAAGTGCAGTAGCTGTAGGAACAGCAAACTTCTACAATCCGGCGATTACCATGGAAATCATAGATGGAATTGAAGCTTATATGAGAAAACATGGCTTCGAAACAGTAGCTGATATGGTAGGAATAGTAAAATAGAACTGAAATCAGATAAGGAAATTGAGTTTAAGGGATGCAAGTTGAAAGATTTGCATCCCTTTTTGTGAAGTGGCTTTATAAAAAGTAATATTCTACAGTTTTTTGAACAAATTCCATACTTAAGGGATGATTCTTTGTCTCATAAGTGGTAATTAAATTAATATTAGGGATGATTCCATGAGAAGTGTATAGATCGAGTTTCGAAAGCATATTTTGACGATATTCCGGTTGGTCTGCAAGTCCAAAATGCTCCCAGTAAAAGAACTCACCGGTCTCGGGGTGACGAATTGTAAAATCCGGATAAATGGTAATGGTATCTAAATGCAATGGAGCTTCGTATCGAAACGGAATTTTGTGGGTGTGCAAAAGCATATCAATGATAACTTCAGATTTTGAACGTACCATTTTTCCGGAAACTGTCTTGTGGATTAATTGCTCGGGATATTTGGGATTTGTTTCGAAAGGCTGTATGGCCCATTCCAGAAGCTCTTGTGACTTTGGAGTAAAATAAGGAGCAATCAGTTTTTTGTACTCGGGACAGTCGAGAAGCATATGATCAGCTTGCCGAATCTTGGAATGATGTCTTAAATAAAATTCAATCGCTTTTTTCTCATGGATAAAATCTTCGAGCAGAAGAGAAAGATACTTTTTTGCCGCCAGCTTTTCGGCAAGAGGACGCATTTTTTTAGGAAGATATGTCTGATGCTTTCCATCAGTGGTGTACCATTTGAAGTATTGTCTGTTTTTGGTACAAAAAAGTTTTCCGTCAGGAAATTGTTTGAGTTTGGATTGAAGCTCTTTGATCTCGGAATCGAGGCGATTGCGTTCGGTGAGCATTCGTTCATAGAACATGATGATACCTCCATATTGATTTGTTATGTTAATATAACCATAAGATGGAGAGTGTGTAAAGTGGTCAAAATGCTGAATTTATATAGAAAAACAGTCTGGTGGGCGTATAGTAGAAGAACGTGCTGCACTGGACACAAAACTTGTAGAAAGGCTTGTTTTGTGGGCGTATAAAGAAAAAAATTAGTTTACAAGAGACAAAATCACACTTTTTTTCTGCAGGAAGCATGTTTTTCTCTCTGTGCCCACAAGTTTTTTCAAAAGTGGCAAGTGTAAGAATCTTTTTCTGCCTACGCCCACGCGGAGAAGTGGAAGCTACAGAAAATGCTGAAAAATGGCGAGTGTAAGAATCTTATTCTTCCTACGCCCACGTGAGAGGAGAAAAAGCCCACGTGAGAGGAAAAAAGTCCACGTGAAAGGAGAAAAAGTCTACGTGAAAGGAGAAAAAGTCCCACGCAAGGAAACCGGATATTTAAAAACCATGGAAAACCCATGTACTACATTGAAAAAAATAGGAAAATATGCTAAAATCATAAAAATTGTGTAAATAGGGAGGACTTAACATATGGAACAGTATAAGAGCGAGTTTATCCAGTTCATGGTAGACAGTAAAGTGCTTAAATTTGGTGAATTTACATTAAAGAGCGGGCGTAAATCCCCATTCTTCATGAATGCCGGTGGTTACGTAACAGGCTCACAGTTAAAAAAATTAGGTGAATACTACGCAAAGGCAATTCATGACAAATATGGCGATGATTTTGATGTATTATTTGGGCCGGCTTACAAGGGGATTCCACTTGCGGTAGTAACAGCTATGGCATACAGCGAATTGTTTGGTAAAGAAGTTCGTTACTGCTGTGACCGTAAAGAAGAAAAGGACCATGGTGCAGATAAAGGAAGCTTCCTTGGAAGCAAATTACAGGATGGAGACAGAGTAATCATGATCGAAGACGTTACAACATCCGGTAAGTCCATGGAAGAAACTGTACCAAAGGTAAAGGGTGCTGCCGATGTAACTATCGTAGGTCTGATGGTATCATTAAACCGTATGGAAGTTGGAAAAGGCGGAGAAAAATGTGCTCTGGATGAAGTCAAAGACTTATATGGCTTTGAAACAGCTGCCATTGTTGATATGAGCGAAGTTGTAGAATGTCTCTACAATAAAGAAGTAAACGGTGAAGTGCTCATTGACGATGCATTAAAAGCAGCAATTGATGCATACTATGAACAGTACGGTGCAAAATAGGAGATTCCTTTATGAACGAAAAGTTATATAAGACAATGGGAGTCAGTGGAGCAGGCAACATTACAATCGGAATTATTTCTCTTGTAACAGGTGTTGTCAGCGGAGTTTTATTAATCATTACCGGAGCAAGACTTTTGAAAAAAAGATCTGATATTATGTTTTAATGAAGAATAGTGCGAAAAAAGAGAAGTACGCATTATGGGGAGGAAGAGTCCTGTTTTTGATTTATCTGGCAGGACTCTGTTACTTCCTGTTTTTTGCGGAAAATTATGGTAGAGTCATTGGACAGGAAAATTATCGGTACAACCTGGTACCGTTTAGAGAAATAGAAAGATTTTGGAAATATCGTGGGGAACTGGGGATTCATTCCTTTTATAATCTTGCGGGCAATATTTTGGGATTTGTGCCGGCAGGATTTTTTATTCCAATGTTGTGGAGGAATAAAAGAGGATTTTTGTTTACAGTCTGCGTCACGTTTCAGATGAGCCTGCTTGTGGAAATATTACAGCTGATCTACAGAGTAGGCAGCTTTGATGTGGATGATCTGCTTTTAAATACACTGGGAGGAGTTTTAGGGTATTTACTGCTCACCCTGATAGGAAGATGGAGGAACTATGAGAAGACGTAGATCTTATAAATTTACTGATAAGCAGCATTCCAAAGGAGGAATCAGATCCAGTATTGCAGCAGCAGTTTCCTTAGGCTGTACGGCAATTGATGTATACGTTGCCTATGCTGCCAGGGGAAATGGGGGAAATTATCTGGCGCTGTTTGGTGTGATCGCAATGATTTCCTGCTGCTATGGTACCTATGTGGGAAACCAGAGCTTTAAAGAAGAGGAATGCTATTATTTGTTTTCCAGACTGGGAACAGGTGTGAATCTGATTCTTTTGATTTTCTGGATTGCAGTATTTGGCATGGGATTTTTATTATAATCAATGAGGTATCAAAATGAAATGTAGAGAAATTTATAGAGAAGAAAATGAATCAGCAGCAGAGCGCTTTGTCCTTTCCATGGAAAGAATCAGAGAAATCTGCAATGAAGAGATGGAGGATAAAAGCTTTGAGGAATACTTCCAGAGAATCGCAAGGTTTATTTGCCGTATCGAAAAGCTGCTTGAAAAAATTGAAAATGACTGGTTAAAAACAGCCACTGAGGAAGAATTAAGAGAAGAAAATCATGCGCTGTATGAGGATATCCTTCCTGAAAATTATGATCACAGTTTCGGGAATCCGGATTATGCTGCAGCGAAACTTGGAAATGACTATGGTAAACTTTTTAGTTTTGTTTATAGCGAAATACGTGGCATGATCGTTTATGCATTTGAAGAGAGAAAATTTGATATTACCATTCTTTGTGAGTTGTTTTTGCAGCTTTATACATGGTTCGCGGAAGGTGTTCCGGCTTACGAAGAGTTAAAGGATATCGTTTACTGGCATATGAGTGATTACTGTGATGTAAAGCTGGAGCAAAGAGTCAGAGACATGGTGGACCCTGAAATGAGCTTTGCAAAGGATATCATCATGGAAGAGGATTTGAGCAATTTCAGATATCTCTATCTTTTTGGAGAATATGTATCGGAAAGTGAAGTAAAAACCGCAGCATTTTTAAATACCCTGTCCATGGAAAAAATCAGGAAGCTGGCAGAAACCTTCACAGAAGGCTATCACATGGGCTTCGCAGCAGCAGGGATTGACCTTTCCAGGAAAAAAACAGTCAATATCCGTTACAGCCTGGGATTTGAACCTGTGATCAAAGAAGCTGTAAAAATGTTTGAAAATATGGGCTTACAGAGTGTGATCTACCGTTCGGCTGTGGCATCTTTAAATAAGAAACAGGCACAGAAAATCGGTTACTACGGATGCATTGCAAACCCGCAGTATGACTACGATCATCGTGCAGACAGTGCCCTTTATTTAGATAAGGCTTTCGTAGAGAGAAAGCTGGGAGCTCTTCGCCATGCCTATGATCTTTGTAAAGATTTGGCAAGGGTTCATGCAGGCCCGGCTGTATTAGAGGCATTTGGAGAAACTCCGTTTGCACCGACAGCAAAGGAAAATGCGTTGATACTGAACGAAAAGCAGCAGAAGCTGCAGGTATATTACCAGAATCAGTCAGGACAGATGGTAAATGAATATATTCCGGGGGATGAAAGAAGCTTTACAATTATGGCATTACCGGTACCGGCGGTAGGAGAGCCTTATGATGAAATCTTTGAGGAAATCGTAAAGATCAATACACTGGATTACAAGCTTTATGCGAAAATTCAGCAGACTATCATCGATGCGCTGGATCAGGGAGTGGCAGTTCGTATTGTTGGAAAAGGTGAAAACTGCACAGATTTGACGGTAAAACTGCAGAAATTAACAAATCCGGAAAAAGAAACAGGCTTTGAAAACTGTGTGGCAGATGTAAATATTCCGGTAGGTGAAGTATTTACTTCTCCTATGCTGGAAGGAACCAACGGTACCCTGCATGTCAGTGAGGTTTTCTTGAATGACCTGAAATATGTAGACCTGAAGGTTTCCCTGAAAGATGGTATGGTGTCAGACTATTCCTGCGGAAATTTTGATACCCCGGAAAAAGGCAAAGAATATTTCCTTGAAAATGTCATGTATCACCATGACACCCTTCCGCTGGGAGAATTTGCCATCGGAACCAATACTACAGCTTATGTGATGGCAGAAAAATATGGAATTGCAGAGAAACTGCCGATTCTTATTGCTGAAAAAATGGGTCCTCACTTTGCGCTGGGTGATACCTGTTATAGTTTCAGTGAAGACCAGAAAATTTATAATCCGGACGGAAAAGAAATTGTAGCAAAGGACAACAGCTGTTCCATTATAAGAAAAGAAGATATGTCAAAAGCATATTTTAACTGTCATACAGATATTACCCTTCCGTACAAGGAACTGGCATTACTGGAAGTCATTCATGAGGATGGAACTGTGACAGAAATTATCCGTGACTGTCGATTTGTTTTGCCTGGTACAGAAGAATTGAATAAACCATTTGAGGTGTAGGAGTTACTTATCAATAGTTATGAGTAAAACTACATTGACAGTCAACGAGGGAATCTGTAAACTAAAGCTATAAGTAAAACTATGCCTATATGGAGGAAAAATTATGGATTACAAGAACGCAGGTGTTGATATTGAAGCCGGATACAGATCCGTGGAATTAATGAAAAAACATGTAAAAGAAACAATGAGACCGGAAGTTTTAGGTGGACTCGGCGGATTCTCAGGTGCATTTTCCATGAGTGCATTCAAAGATATGGAAAAACCTACCCTTGTTTCAGGAACTGACGGTGTTGGTACAAAATTAAAACTTGCATTTATTTTAGATAAACACAATACAGTAGGTATCGACTGTGTAGCAATGTGTGTAAATGACATCGCATGTGCAGGCGGAGAACCATTATTCTTCTTAGACTACATTGCATGCGGCAAAAACGAACCGGAAAAAATCGCTGATATCGTAAGCGGTGTTGCAGAAGGCTGTAAACAGGCCGGTGCAGCTTTGATCGGCGGTGAAACAGCAGAAATGCCGGGATTCTATCCGATTGATGAATATGACCTTGCAGGTTTTGCAGTAGGTGTGGTTGATGAAAAAGACTTAATCACCGGTGCAAACATTAAACCGGGTGACGTATTGGTTGGTATGGCATCTTCCGGTGTACACAGCAACGGTTTCTCACTGGTTCGTAAAGTATTCTCTATGACAGAAGAAAATTTAAACACTTACTATGAAGGTCTTGGAAAAACACTGGGTGAAGCACTCATTGCTCCTACAAAAATTTATGTAAAAGCATTAAAAGCAGTGAAGGATGCCGGTGTGACAATCAAAGGCTGCAGCCATATCACAGGCGGCGGTTTCTATGAAAATATTCCAAGAATGCTTCCGGAAGGCGTTCGTGCAGTGGTAGAAAAAGGAAGCTACCCAATCCCGCCAATCTTCAAAATGCTTCAGGAAGATGGACAGATTGCAGAAGAAATGATGTACAATACATACAACATGGGTCTTGGTATGATCCTTGCATTAGATCCGGCAGACGTAGATAAGGCTATGGAAGCTATGAAAGCAGCTGGTGAAGATGCATATGTAGTAGGTAAAGTAGAAGCTGGTGAAAAAGGAGTTACCTTATGCTAAAAGCAGCGGTGCTGGTATCCGGCGGCGGAACCAATTTACAGGCAATCATTGATGCCGTAAAGGATGGAACGATTACAAATGCAGAAATCAGCCTTGTAATCAGTAATAATAAAAATGCGTATGCTTTAGAGCGTGCCAACAATGCAGGCATTGCATCTATGTGCATCTCTCCAAAAGACTATGCATCAAGAGAAGAATTCCATGTGGCACTGACCAAAACACTGAAAGAATCCGGTGTTGATCTGATCGTGCTGGCAGGCTATCTGGTTGCCATTCCGGAAATGCTTGTAAAGGAATTCCCGAATAAGATCATTAATATTCATCCATCTCTTATTCCATCCTTCTGTGGTGTGGGATATTATGGATTAAAAGTTCATGAAGCGGCTCTTGCACGCGGAGTGAAGGTAACCGGAGCTACCGTTCATTTCGTAGACTGCGGCATGGATACGGGTCCGATCATCTTGCAGAAAGCGGTGGAAATCGAAGACGGAGATACTCCGGAGATCCTTCAGAGACGAGTGATGGAACAGGCAGAGTGGATCATTTTACCACGTGCCATTGATATGATTGCAAACGGAAAAGTATAAAGGATAGAAATATGAAAGTTTTAGTAGTAGGAAGCGGCGGAAGAGAGCACACCCTTTGCTGGAAAATCGCACAGAGCAAAAAAGTAGATAAGATCTACTGTGCACCAGGCAATGCCGGTGTGGCAGAAGTTGCAGAATGTGTGGCAATTGGCGCCATGGAATTTGAAAAATTAGCTGATTTCGCCCAGGAAAAAGAAATTGATTTAACTGTCATCGGTATGGATGATCCACTGGTTGGCGGTGTTGTAGATGTATTTGAAGAAAGAGGCCTTCGCATTTTTGGACCTCGTAAAAATGCAGCAATCCTTGAAGGAAGCAAAGCATTCTCTAAGGACTTAATGAAAAAATACAACATTCCAACTGCTGCATATGAAAATTTTGATGATGCGGAAAAAGCTCTTGCATACCTTGAAACAGCAGATTTTCCAATCGTATTAAAGGCAGACGGTCTTGCCCTTGGTAAAGGGGTACTGATCTGCAACACATTGGAAGAAGCAAAAGAAGGTGTGAAATCCATTATGCTGGATAAAGCCTTCGGAAGTGCCGGAAATCAGATGGTTGTGGAAGAATTTATGACAGGCCGTGAAGTATCTGTTTTAAGCTTTGTTGATGGAAATACCATTAAGATCATGACATCCGCACAGGACCACAAACGCGCCATGGACGGAGATCAGGGCTTAAATACAGGCGGTATGGGAACCTTCTCTCCAAGCCCGTTCTATACAGAAGAAGTGGATGAATTCTGTAAAAAATACATTTATCAGGCAACAGTAGATGCCATGAAAGCAGAAGGCAGAGAGTTCAAAGGTATTATTTTCTTCGGATTAATGCTGACAGAAAAAGGACCGAAGGTCTTAGAATATAACGCAAGATTTGGTGATCCTGAAACACAGGTAGTACTTCCAAGAATGAAAAATGACATTGTGGAAGTATTTGAAGCATGTGTAGACGGAACATTAGATCAGATTGAACTGGAATTTGAAGATAATGCAGCAGTTTGTGTTGTGCTTGCAAGTGCAGGATATCCTTTAAAATATGAAAAAGGACTTCCAATCTCCGGTTTAGATACATTCAAAGACAAAGACAGTTATTTTGTATTCCATGCAGGTACAAAATTTAACGAAGAGGGAACAATTGTTACGAATGGCGGACGTGTATTAGGTGTGACTGCAACTGGCGCCACATTAAAAGAAGCCAGAGCCAATGCATATGAAGCAACAAATTGGGTTACATTTGATAATAAATATTGCAGAAGTGACATTGGTAAGGCTATCGATGAAGCGTAAATTTCGCAAATAGAAAGGAATGTTTCCCTTTATGATGAAAAAATTTATAAAACATATGACAATGCTGGCATTTGCCGTATTACTGGTATGTGCTCCTGTGATGGAAAGTCATGCCACACAGGCGGAGGAAGCTTCAAACAATCCGCTCGGTTTTGAAATTGCTATTTTTGAATATGAAGTGGTGGAAGAGGCAACACAGGATGATATGCCTGTGGGATTTACCGTTGGTGACTGGGAATACAATGGCGTGGCAGTAAAGGCCGGTTTTACCGAAAATTCTGACATGATCTGTGTCATGGGTAAGGAATTGGAAACAGGCAATCAGTATCGTTTTATTTATGACCCGAATCATGACATGTTTGTTCCATATTTTGGTACAGAGATTAAGAATGGATATATTTATACCGTTCCGATGTATGAAGGTGCAGAGGTTCCTTACGGGTTTGTAGAGTCATACTTTGTCATTCAGACGGTTCCGATGTTCACCTACATGCGTGAGGATGCAGAGCTGACACAGGAAGAAATCGCGGTTGGCTCCTTGTCAGAAGATAACTATCTAGTATTTTTAATGATGGATGAAAACGGAAAAGAGGTTCATTACACCTACGACCTGGTTGATCGAACCTTCCAGAGAGCGCTTCTTCAGAAAAAAGATGCAGAAAAGGTGACAGAGCTGAACGAAACCATCGACAAGCTTTCAGAAGATATTGGGACATTAAATGCAAATCATGCAGAGCGTATGAATCAGCGTTTGACCATTATCGGAGTTCTGATCGGAGCTGTGATCATCATGGCAGGAATTATTGTCAACCTTTTGATGAAAGTCTCTAAACTGAAAAAAGGATTCGTACCTGTAGAAGACGATGATGAGGACGAAGATGATTTTGAAGAGTCCGGTAAAGGTTTTGCAGGATTCTTTAGAAAAAAAGAAGCAGAAGATGTGGATGATTCTTTTGAAGAAGACGAGGACGACAATCAGGAAGAAATTGAAGCGAAGCCTGCGAGAACATGGTTTAAAAGAGTAGAACCGGAAGTCATTCAAGAAGAGAAAAAAATCGAAGAAAAGGATGACGAATTGGAAATTCTGGATCTGGATATGGATGATTTATAAGAGATTCAAGAATAAGACACACAAGAAATATATGAGGCTGTGGCAGAAATGCCGCAGCCTTTTAAGTCTTTAAGATTATTTTTATTATTCAGAACTTGCTGAAAGAAATTTAGAACTCATTGGTTGCAGAGAAAAAAATATTTCTGCACTGCCCACAATAAGATTTCAGGTTGGCGGTAGGGGGATTTTCTCAACTCTATTGCCCATTAGTAGATTGTTTTGTGGGCGTAGATAAATTTTTAGAGTTTCACTGGACATTCGCATTCTTTTCCTGTCCAGTACAACATTTTTTTTCGTTATACGCCCACGCAAGTGCAAAATGTGAAAAAGTTGAAAAAAGGATTCAAAAATGGTAACATAAAAAATCAGGAGGCATGCAAATTATGAAAGAATTATATACAGACAAAGCAAAACAGGTCTTAAAATATGCCAAAAAGATTTCAAGAACATTGGGACATTCTTATACAGGGACGGAACACATCCTGCTGGGGCTGATTCGACAGAAAGAATCTTTGGCAGGAATTGTTTTGGAAGGCTTCAAAGTGGATGAACCAAAGGTATTAGATTATATTGATCAGCTGATTGCACCGGTAGAATTAACTACTCTGGAGCAGGCATCTGAGTATACACCAAGAGCAGAAAAAATTCTGGAAGATGCAAGAAGTGAAGCAGACCGTTTCCATAAAAAGAAAATCGGTACAGAGCACCTTCTGATCGCAATTTTAAAGGATTTTGAATGTATCGCTGCAAAGCTTTTAAAAACATTAGGTGTGAATGCCAGGGATGTTTACATGGAAGTTTTAAACTCCATGGGCGAGGAAGGCAGAGAATATAAAGAAGAACAGGCAAAGGAAAACCAGATGAGGGAGAAGGGCTCTGACCTTGCCCGTTACAGCCGGGATCTGACAGAGCTTGCAGAGGCGCATAAACTGGATCCGGTCATCGGAAGAAAAGATGAAATCAAACGTCTTATTCAGATTTTAAGCCGCAGAACAAAGAACAATCCATGTCTTGTGGGCGAACCGGGGGTAGGGAAAAGTGCCATTGTGGAAGGCCTGGCCCAGGCAATTGCAGCCGGAAATGTACCGGATAACATGCGCGGAAAACGTCTGATCATGCTGGATCTGACTTCTATGGTTGCAGGTACAAAATACCGGGGTGAATTTGAAGAACGTATTAAAAATGTGATCGATGAAGTGAGATTAAACGGCAATTTCCTGCTGTTTATTGACGAAATTCATACCATGATTGGTGCAGGCGGTGCAGAAGGTGCCATGGATGCATCAAATATATTAAAACCGTATCTTTCCCGGGGTGAAATTCAGCTGATCGGGGCAACCACCATTGCTGAATACCGAAAATATATTGAAAAAGATCCTGCGTTGGAAAGAAGATTCCAGCCGGTTTCTGTGGAAGAACCGACGGAAGAAATGACAGTAAAGATTCTGGCGGGCTTACGTTCTGAATTCGAGGAACATCATCAGGTGACCATTACCGATGAAGCGCTGGAAGCGGCAGCAAAGCTTGCAGAGCGTTATATCAATGACAGATTTCTGCCGGACAAAGCAATTGATGTTATTGATGAGGCGGCAGCCAGGGTACGTCTTGGCAGTGTGAAAAAAGATTCCTATGATTATACAGGGGAAGAGAAGCTGGCACAGCTGTATCAATTAAGAGAAGAAAAGATATTTGCAGAGGATTATGAAGCGGCAAAAGCTTTAAAAGCAGAGATCGATGGATTAGAGGAAAAGATTGAAAAGGAAAAGAAGGCTTCCGGCAAAGGAAGAAAGAATCTACAGGTGACCGTGGGCGATGTGGAAGCAGTGATTTCCGGCTGGACCAAAATTCCTGTCGAAAAGCTGGCAGCGAAAGAATCCGAAAGATTAAAAAATATGGAATCAATTCTTCACAGAAGAGTTGTGGGTCAGGAGGAAGCAGTCACTGCCGTGTCAAAGGCAGTAAAGCGTGGACGCATTGGTTTAAAAGACCCAAAACGTCCAATTGGTTCTTTTTTATTCTTAGGACCAACGGGTGTTGGAAAAACAGAGCTTTCCAAAGCCCTGGCAGAGGTGCTGTTTGGAAGCGAGAATTCCATGATTCGTGTAGATATGTCCGAATATATGGAAAAGCACAGTGTTTCGAAAATGATCGGCTCCCCGCCAGGATATGTGGGTCATGATGATGGGGGACAGTTAAGTGAAAAGGTGCGTCGAAATCCATATTCTGTAATTTTGTTTGATGAAATTGAAAAAGCCCATCCGGATGTGTTTAACATCCTGCTGCAGGTGCTGGATGATGGCCGTATCACGGATTCCCAGGGTCGTGTGGTGGACTTTAAAAATACAGTGATCATTATGACCTCCAATGCAGGGGCCAATGCCATTATTTCTCCAAAGAAGCTGGGATTTGGTGCAAAAGAAGATGCCAAGGCCGATTACGAACGCATGAAAGCAGGAGTGATGGAAGAGGTAAAACGTATTTTTAAACCTGAATTTTTGAATCGAATTGATGATATGATCGTGTTCCATACCCTGAAGGAGGAGCACTTGAAGAAGATTGTTGGTTTACTGCAGAAAGAACTGTGTAAACGATGCAAAGAGCAGATGGGAATTGAACTTGTATTTAGAAGTACAGTAAAAAATCTCATTGTAGAAGAAGGCAGAGACGAAAAATATGGTGCGAGACCATTGAAGCGTGCCATGCAGACAAAGGTGGAAGATGCACTGACAGATGAAATCTTAAGCGGAAATATAAAAGCCGGAGATACCGTGACCGTAGGTGTGCGGGGCAAACACTGTACTTTTCAGAAATTATAAGTTTTAAAAGATAGGTGTTATAGTAAAGGAGAGCTTATGGCAAAAGCGAAAGCAAGTACATTTTTTTGTCAGGAATGCGGCTATGAGTCTGCAAAATGGATGGGACAGTGTCCGGGATGCCGGGCATGGAACAGTTTTGTAGAGGAGCCGGTGGGAAAGGTTTCGGGAAAAGCTGCCGGGAAAAATTTGTTCTCCGGAGAAAAACCGGTGACCTTAGAAGAGATAGAAACCTCTGAAACAGAGCGACTCAGTTCCGGAATGGCAGAGCTTGACAGAGTTTTAGGCGGCGGAATCGTGCAGGGATCTCTGGTGCTTGTAGGAGGGGATCCGGGAATCGGAAAGTCTACCATCCTTTTGCAGGTATGCAAAAACCTTGCGGCATCAGGTATTTCTACTCTTTATGTATCAGGGGAAGAATCGCTGAAGCAGATTAAAATGCGTGCGGCAAGAATCGGAACCTTTACAAATGATGTGAAATTTATGTGTGAAACCAGCCTTGCACAGATTGAAGCAGTCATCACCAAAGAAAAGCCCAGGGTGGTGATTATCGACTCCATCCAGACTATGTGCAATGAAGAAATATCTTCTGCTCCGGGCAGTGTTTCACAGGTACGAGAATCTACTTCCGTACTGATGCAGCTTGCAAAAAAGCAGGGGGTTATGATCTTTATCGTTGGTCATGTGACAAAGGAAGGAACGGTAGCAGGTCCAAGAGTTTTAGAACATATGGTGGATACGGTTCTTTACTTTGAAGGGGACCGCCATGCAGCATACCGGATTTTGAGAGGAGTCAAAAACCGTTTTGGTTCCACCAATGAAATCGGGGTATTTGAGATGCGGGAAAAGGGACTTTGTGAGGTTGCAAATCCTTCTGAATATATGTTAAGCGGAAGACCTGAAAATGCTTCCGGTTCTGTCGTTGCCTGCTCTATGGAAGGTACTCGTCCGATTTTAATTGAAATCCAGGCGCTGGTATGCAGAACCAGCTTTGGGATTCCAAGAAGAACAGCTGCAGGGACAGATTCAAACCGTGTAAATCTGCTTCTGGCAGTATTAGAAAAGAGATTAAATATGCCTTTATCCGCCTGCGATGCATATATTAATATTGCAGGAGGTATTCGTATGAATGAGCCGGCCATCGATCTGGCTCTGGTTTTAGCCATCATATCCAGTTACCAGGATAAACCAATTGATGAAAAAACCATTGTATTTGGAGAAGTGGGCTTAAGCGGAGAGGTTCGTGCGGTCAGTCAGGCATCACAGCGTGTGATGGAAGCAAAGAAACTGGGATTTCAAAGGGTGATTCTGCCAAAGGTATCAGCAGATGCCATGGAGCCGGTAGAGGGAATTGTGCTGACAGGAGTATCTACCGTGATGGATGCCTTGAGAAGCATTTCATAACAAACTTCAAATTTTTTTAATAAGAAAAACACAGATTCGTCACAAAACACTGATAGACTAAACCCGTAAAAGAAAAAAGCAGACAATTGTTGATGAAAGGGGAAACAAAATGAGTGAATATAGATTTACAGGACCGTTTTATAACGATACGGAAGACGATGCTTATGAAAGCGCGGACGGATCGTTCTATCATGAGACAGTGACTCCGCCGCCGGTGCAGGCAGAAGAGTCAAAAAAGAAAAAGACCGGATTTGGCAAGAAGATTTTAAAAACAATCTGCATTGCATTGATTGCCGGAGTGGTAGGCGGCGGTGCATTTCTTGGAGTTTTATATCTGGGACATGATGTGCTGGGAATTGGAAAAGCAGAAGAAACTGTAACAGAAATCCAGAAAGTGGAGCCAAATAAAAGCATTGCCACAACAGTAAACAACAGCATCGATGTTTCCTACATTGCGGAAAAATGTATGCCGTCTGTTGTATCCATCACCAATAAAGGTGTTCAGGAAATCAGAAGCTGGTTTGGAACCTATCAGCAGGAAATAAGCGGCAGCGGCTCCGGAATTATCATTGGAGAGAATGAGACAGAGCTTCTCATTGTCACAAATTATCATGTGGTTTCGGATTCTACGGAGTTAAGCGTATATTTTAGCTTTGAAGAAGAAGCAGAGGAACAGAATGTGATCAGCGCCAAGATCAAAGGCTATGATTCCCAGAAGGACCTTGCGGTGATTTCCGTAAAATTATCAGACATTCCACAGAAAGTGAAGTCACAGATCAGTATTGCTACCATTGGGGATTCTTCCCAGTTAAAGGTTGGTGAGCAGGTGGTTGCAATCGGGAATGCATTGGGTTATGGACAGTCAACTACTACAGGGATTGTTAGTGCACTGAACAGAGAAGTAAGTGTCAGCGGTACCAATGGAGAGGTGGTCACAAACAGACTGATCCAGACAGATGCAGCCATCAATCCCGGAAACAGCGGAGGTGCTCTGATCAATATGAAGGGCGAAGTCATCGGCATCAACTCTGTAAAACTTGCTTCTCAGGAAGTAGAAGGTATGGGATATGCAATTCCGATTACCGCAGTGGAATCCATCATCGGTGACCTGATGAACAAGGAAACACGGGATAAAGTAGATTCTGCAAAGGCCGGTTATCTTGGAATTGAATGCTTAAGTGTAACCTCGGATGTGGCACAGGCTTATGATCTTCCAATGGGCTGCTACGTAAAGAGTGTTGTGAAGGGCAGCGCAGCGGAAAAAGCAGGTATTCAGGCCGGAGATGTTATCATCAAATTAGATGGAAGCAGTATTGCAAGCGATACGGAGCTGGTGGAAGCTCTTGGCTACTACGAAGCCGGAGAAGAAGTGGAAATTGTTGTAAAAGCAAGAGATAACGGTTATGAAGAAAAGACATTGACTGTAACACTGGGCAGCAGAAAAGAAGCCGGATTAGACTAAAAATATAAAAGTTTTATGAAGAATCTAAAGGGGTATAGGCATCTATACCCCTTTTGTGTTAAGATAAAGGCTAGATTTACAGAGAGGAATCATAAAGATGGAAATCAAAGGCGAAGATTTTAGAGAAGTAAAAGATGTTTTGGAAATAGAAGAATATGAAAAATACTGCTTCGTATGCAGACGTCCGGAAAGTAAAACAGGAAAAATGATCACCATGATGGAAGGGATGTATATCTGTCCTGACTGTATGCAAAAAACCATGGATGCAGTCAGTGCAAGTCCTTTAAATCTTGATAAATTTACTGAAAAAAGTGATGACCTGGAGATGCCAAAAGGGCCAAATATCAGCATGATCAATCTGGCAGATTTACAGAGCCTGATGTCTCCAAGGAAAAAGGTGAAAAAGAAAAAAGAAGAGAAAAAACCGGCCATTAACTTAAAGGATATTCCGGCACCTCATAAAATTAAACAGCAGCTGGATGAATATGTGATCGGACAGGAGTATGCAAAAAAGGCAATTTCTGTAGCAGTCTACAATCACTATAAGCGTGTTGCTACAAATACCATGGACAGCATTGAAATTGAAAAGTCCAATATTTTAATGATTGGTCCAACGGGATGCGGAAAGACTTATCTTGTAAAAACTCTGGCGAAGCTTCTGGATGTGCCATTGGCAATTGCAGATGCCACAACCCTGACAGAAGCCGGATACATTGGTGATGACATTGAAAGTGTGGTTTCAAAGCTTTTGGCAGCAGCAGATAATGATATAGAAAAAGCAGAAAGAGGAATCATTTTCATCGATGAAATCGATAAGATCGGGAAAAAGAAAAACCAGAATCAGCGTGATGTCAATGGAGAAGCAGTACAGCAGGGTCTGTTAAAGCTGTTAGAAGGTGCAGAGGTAGATGTTCCGGTTGGTTCCAACAGCAAAAACGGAATGGTTCCTATGGAAACCGTAGATACAAGAAACATTCTTTTCATCTGCGGCGGTGCATTTCCGGGCCTGGAGGATATTATTAAGGAGCGTTTAAATAAGCAGTCTTCCATCGGATTTAATGCAGATTTAAAAGATAAGTACGATAACGACCGAAATATCCTGCAGAAGGTAACTGTGGAAGATGTAAAGACCTTTGGTATGATTCCGGAATTTATCGGCCGACTTCCGATCATGCTTTCTTTGGAAGCATTGACCAAGGATATGCTGGTAAAAATCCTTAAGGAGCCGAAAAATGCAATTTTAAAACAGTATCAGAAGCTTTTGGAGCTGGATGAGGTAGAATTGCTCTTTAATGAAGATTCCCTGGAAGCCATTGCGGAAAAGGCCATGGAAAAGGATACCGGTGCAAGAGCCCTTCGTGCCATTATTGAGGAATTTATGCTGGATATTATGTATGAGATTCCAAAGGATGACAATATCGGACGTGTGACCATTACAAGAGAATACATTGAACGTAGCGGCGGCCCGGTTATTGAGATGCGCGGGACAAAGGTGTTGGAAGAGAAACAATAGGAAAGAGGAGTTTATTATGAAATTTACCAAAATGCACGGAATCGGCAATGATTATGTATATGTAAACTGTTTTAAAGAAACCGTGGAAAATCCGGCGGAAGTTTCAAAATTTGTCAGTGACAGACATTTTGGAATCGGTTCTGACGGTCTGATTCTGATTAAACCATCAGAAGTGGCTGACTGCTATATGGAAATGTACAATGCAGATGGCTCCAGATCTGCCATGTGCGGAAACGGAATCCGTTGTGTGGCAAAATATATTTATGATTACGGCCTGACAGATAAGACAGAGGTTGATGTGGAAACAGCAGCAGGTGTGAAGCACATTGTCCTGACCATCAGAGACGGAAAGGTAGAAAAAGCATGTGTAGATATGGGAGAACCAATCTTAAAACCGGAGCTTGTGCCGGTTGTGGGAGAAGGGGACATGCTGGTGGATGAACCGATCATGGTGGACGGACAGGAATTTCGTATGACCTGTGTTTCCATGGGAAATCCTCATGCAGTTGTTTTTCTGGATGAAGATGTAAAGAATCTTGAAATAGAAAAGATTGGACCAAAGTTTGAAAATCATGAACGTTTTCCGGAACGTGTCAATACAGAGTTTATGTATGTGATCGACAGAAATACCATGAACCTTCGCGTGTGGGAACGTGGTTCCGGAGAAACCTGGGCATGTGGAACAGGTACCTGTGCATCTGTGGTAGCCGCTGTATTAAACGGACATACGGAAAGAAAGGTGCTGGTACATTTACTTGGGGGTGACCTGGAAATTTACTGGAATGAAGAAGACAACCATGTCTACATGACAGGCCCGGCCACAACCGTCTTCGACGGTGAAATTAAACTGCCGTAGACGTCATGACCTGCGTGTGAAAAGCAGAGTACGTGGAACGTAAATAGTTTGAATCAAACGTAAGCAAAGAAAAACACAAGGATAAACCGAGGTTAAGCGAAGCCTCGAGGCGTTCCTTGTGTTTTTTATTGCGTGTTTTAATTATAACAGTTTAATTCCGCGATATTCTGCTTCCTCGCGCATATCATCAGGCCAGATGGAGCACTGTACCTCCCCAATATGTGCTTTTCTTAAATAGAACATACACAGACGGGACTGACCGATACCGCCTCCAATGGTATACGGAAGCTGACCGCTGATTACTGCATTCTGGAATGGAAGTTCTGCACGTTCTTCACAGCCGGAAATCTTTAACTGGTTGATAAGGGTTTCTTTGTCAACACGGATACCCATGGAAGAAAGCTCCAGTGCACGGTTGAGCAGAGGATACCATACGATAATATCTCCGTTTAAATTCCAGTCATCATAGTCCGGTGCACGGCCGTCGTGGCGTTCACCATTAGACATCTCATGACCGATGCCCATGATAAATACGGCTCCTTTTAATTTGGCAATTTTATCTTCCCGTTCTTTTGGGGTATAACCAGGATACATTTCAGCCAATTCTTCAGAAGTGATAAAGAAAATATCCTTCGGAAGAATTTCTTCTATGTAATCGTAACGGATAGACATATATTTTTCGGTTTTTTTGATGGCTTTGTAAACCTTACGGACAACCTCTTTTAAGGTGTCTTTGTTGCGCTGTTCCTTTAAAATGATTTTTTCCCAGTCCCACTGATCTACGAAAATGGAGTGGATGTTGTCAGCCACCTCATCTCTGCGAATGGCATTCATATCAGTATAAAGACCTTCTCCCGGATGAAAACCATATTTTTTCAGTGCATAGCGTTTCCATTTTGCAAGGGACTGAACGATTTCAGCTGTTTTTCCATCCTGTTCTTTGATGTCAAAATCAACCGGACGTTCAATACCGTTTAAGTTATCGTTAAGACCTGATTCAGGAGTCACAAACAGCGGTGCGGTAACACGAAGGAGTGTCAGCTGTTCAGAAAGTGCCTGCTGGAAAAAGTCTTTGATTGTTTTGATCGCTTCCTGTGTCTCGTACAGATTTAATTCTGAACGATAGTTTGCAGGGATTACTAAATGTTCCATAATATTTCTCCTATAAGACCTAAAAGTATCTCTATTTTCTGATTATAGCACCATCTTTCAAAATAACAAGAAAAATTTGCACAAAAGGAACAGGAAATCTGTTTGACCGGCTATTTAAACTATGCTAAACTGATTTTATGTATGGGCGTTTTTGGGAGCTGGTACATAGAACAATTTTAGGAGGGTACCGTGTGATGAATAAAGGTACAGTTAAATGGTTTAATAACCAGAAAGGATACGGATTCATTTCTGACGAAGCCGGAAATGATGTATTCGTACACTACACAGGATTAAACATGGAGGGCTTTAAAACATTAGAAGAAGGCCAGGCGGTTGAATTTGAAGTAGTTAACGGAGCAAAGGGTCCACAGGCTGTAAATGTAACAAAGCTCTAAATTTTGTTATAGATGTAAATAAAGAGCCTTACTGCGATATGAAAGGATATCACAGAAGGGCTCTTTTTTGTGCTTTATTCACTGATTTGGGAAATGATATATCCGAGGGAATCATCATATTTATAGGAGAGGGTGTAACTGCTTCCTACAACTGCTTCAAAAAGTACATTTTGTACAGCCGGATCTTCAAAGTAAAAGGCTGTTTCTGCTCCATCAAAAGAAAAGATGGCAGTGTGATTGTCTTCCAGACCCTCAAAAACGCCTACGGCGTTTTCTACATCTACAGGAGAGGCTGCTTCCTCTACAGCAGCCTCTTCTGTAACGGCAGCTGCTTCCTCCGGAGCAGCTGCCGGACTTTCAGGCGCAGCAGACTTCTCGGTGCTTCCACATCCAATACATATTATTAAAACTTGAAGTAATAAAAGTATAAGAAAAATACTTCGTCGCTTCATTCAATACCTCCATTAGATTGTATCTGAATAAAAGATTTTCTAGCTTTATCTTATAAAATAATTATGAAAAGAACAAGAGGAAAACTTTTAAGATTTTATGAATATTTTGATTATTTTCTTATTTGGGGTTATAATCAGTATAAATTGTTTGCATTGTAGGAGAAAAATAGCATGCAAAAGCGAAAAATGAATTTAAAAATGTCTCATGTGCAGATCATTGCCCTGGGATTCTTTCTGATTATTATGACCGGCACCATTTTGCTGATGCTTCCTGTATCAACGAAAAATGGTCAGGGAGCAGGCTTTTTAGAAGCTTTATTTACAGCAACCTCTGCATCCTGTGTAACAGGTCTGGTTGTACAGGACACATCTACCTACTGGAGCAGCTTTGGTCAGGCCATTATCCTGACCATGATACAGATTGGAGGTCTTGGATTTATGACCATCGCCACCATGTTTTTTATGCTGCTTCGAAGAAGGGTTCTTTTGCGTGGAAGAGAAATCTTAACGGAAAGCATCAGTGTGAACCAGGTTGGCGGAATCATGAGGCTGGCGAAAAAAATCCTCATAGGTACCTTTTTGATCGAAGGAGTGGGTGCTCTGCTTTTGATGATTCGATTGGTGCCTCTGTATGGAAAACAGGGTGTGTGGATGTCGGTGTTTCATTCTGTTTCGGCATTCTGTAATGGGGGATTTGACTTGATGGGGCAGCACACAGGCCCATACTCTTCCCTGACCGGATTTGTGGATGACTGGCTGGTAAATATGGTTATTATGGCGCTGATCGTCATTGGCGGTGTGGGATTTGTTGTCTGGGATGATATGCTTACCCATAAATGGAAAATCAGGCGTTATCATCTTCATAGTAAAATTGTATTATTCATGACAGGACTTCTTATCTTTGGGGGAGCGATTCTGTTTCTTCTGATTGAACGGAACGCAACCGGTGCAGGCCTTTCCTTTGGGGATCAGATTCTGGCAGCCCTGTTTGACTCGGTGACGGCAAGAACCGCCGGATTTAATACGGTAGATACGGCAGCACTTTCCGATGCAGGAAAATTGTTGACCATTGCCCTGATGTTTATCGGCGGAAGCCCTGGTTCCACAGCAGGAGGCGTGAAGACCACAACCATTATGGTGCTGATGTTATATTCCTTTTCTTATATGAGAAAAAACCGCGGCACCTCCGTGTTTGGAAGGAGCCTGGAAGAGGATGCGCTGCGAAAGGCCAGTGCGGTATTTTTTACCAATCTGATGCTGGCACTGGGGGTCACCATTGTGATCAGCGCAATTCAGTCCCTGCCAATGCTGGATTTAATGTTTGAAACATTTTCAGCCATTGGTACAGTGGGAATGTCCACCGGACTTACAAGGGAATTAAATGATCTCTCCCGTGTGCTGATCATGTTTTTAATGTATTGCGGCCGTGTGGGAAGTCTTTCCTTTGCCAATGCGCTGGCTGGAAAACGTAAAACAGCACCGGTAAGAGATGCGGTAGAAAAAATTACAATCGGATAGGAGCAGGATGTATGAAATCATTTTTAATTATTGGTATGGGAAAATTTGGACATCATATGTGTCATAACCTTGCAGCCCTTGGGAATGAACTGATGGTGGCAGACGATCTTGAAGAAAAAGTGGAGGATGTGGTAGACATTGTCACAAGTGCCAAGGTTGGAGACTGTACGAAAATTGATGTGTTAAATTCTTTTGGCGTGGGAAATTTTGATGCCTGTTTTGTATGCATTGGTGATAACTTTCAGAGCAGCCTGGAGATTACCTACAATTTATCAGAGCTGGGCGCAAAACAGATCATCAGCCTTGCAAGTACGGATATTCATGCAAAATTTTTACTCAGAAATGGCGCAAATCATGTGATTTATCCGGAGAGGGATATGGCAAGCCGTCTGGCAGTTTCCGTCAGCAATGACAGTATTTTTGATTATATCAGATTGAGTGATCAATATTCCATTATGGAAGTAACACCGCTGAAGGAGTGGCTGGGAAAAAATGTGATTCAGGCAAATATCCGTGCCAAATATCATCTCAATGTTCTTGCTGTAAAAAATACCGGAGGAGATATCAGTATGCCGGGAGTTGAATACACTTTTAATGACAAGGATCATCTGATCGTCATGGGACAGCAGAAGGATCTGGATAAACTGTTTTAAACAAAAGAATCTATGAATGGCGTGGTGACGAAACCACGCCATTTTTGTACAATTTATTAAACTAAATTAATTTAGATAAAAATATTGAAAATAAAAATACGATGATATATAATGCAGAAGTTAAAAATTATATTGCCAAGAAAGTGAGAAGGAGGATTCTCTTAGATTATGAACATTTTTAAGAAAGTATATTGCCGTATTTTTCAGGCGGCATTTCATATGGCATTGCCTGTATTGCCTTACAGACAGCCGGAGCTGTTTTATTGTATCAGTCAGATCGTACCACTGTTGAAACAAAAAAAGATTCATTCTGTATTGATGGTAACAGATGAAGTGCTGCGAAGCACAGGCGTAACGAAAGCACTGGAGGAGCTGCTGGAAGACAATGAGATCAAATGTGTGGTTTATGACAGAACGAGACCAAATCCTACGGTACAAAATGTAGAAGAGGCAAGAAATTTGTATGCAGAGCAGAAATGTGAATGCCTCATTGCCTTTGGCGGGGGCTCCTCCATGGACTGTGCCAAAGCGGCGGGGGCAAGGATTGTATACCCGAAAAGAACGTTAAACCAGCTGAAAGGGCTTTTGCGTGTGTGGAGAAAACTGCCGCTGCTGATTGCAATTCCAACTACAGCAGGAACGGGAAGTGAGGTAACGGTGACTGCAGTGATCACAGACAGTGAGAAGAAGCATAAATATACTATGAACAATTTTACTATGATTCCACGCTACGCCGTGCTGGATCCGGAGGTGACGTATACATTGCCGCCATCCCTGACTGCAACTACGGGAATGGATGCTTTGACCCATGCGGTGGAAGCCTATATTGGAGGCTCTACTACCAAAGAAACCAGAACATTTGCAAGAAAGGCAGTAAAGCTGATTTTTGCAAATATTGAAAGGGCTTACAAAGAATCGGAAAATTATGAAGCCAGAAAAAATATGCTTTATGCGGCATACATTGCAGGAATTGCCTTTTCAAAATCTTATGTGGGTTATATTCATGCAGTTGCACATTCTCTCGGAGGACAGTATAATATTCCACATGGACTGGCGAATGCAGTGCTGATGCCAATCGTTTTGGATGCATATGGAAGAAAGGCATTTAAAAAGCTTCATGAGTTGGGAATTGCGGCAGGTGTTGCCAAAGAATCAGATTCCCATAAAGCCGGGGCGAAAAAAATGATTGCGGCAATTCGAAGATTAAATTCAAATATGAACATTCCGAAGACTTTGAAGGGAATTTTGGCAGAAGATATTCCGTTGATGGCAGCCCATGCGGATCAGGAGGCCAATCCTTTATATCCGGTTCCGAAGCTGATGGATAAAAAGCAGCTGGAGAAGTTTTACCTTCAGGTTGCAGATTGGAGTGTAAAATGAGTAAAAAGAGTATAGAAAAGCTTTTGGCAGATCAGCGGAAATATTTTCAAAGAGGAGCCACATTATCCGTTGATTTTCGTATCGATATGTTAAAAAGGCTTTATGGAACCGTAAAAAAATATGAGAAGGAAATAGAAGCGGCACTGACAAAAGACCTGGGAAAAAGCGAATTTGAGGGATTTATGTGCGAAGCAGGGCTTGCTTTGACGGAGATCAGTTACCTGATCCGCCATACCAGAAGGTTTGCCAGAGAAAAAACGGTATGGACACCCCTTGCCCAGTTTGCCTCCAGAAGCTATCAAAAACCGACGCCTTATGGAAATACACTGATCATGAGCCCTTGGAATTATCCATTCCTTTTGACCATTGAGCCGCTGGCAGCTGCCATTGCGGCGGGGAATACTGCCATTGTGAAACCAAGTGCTTATTCACCGGCCACAAGTAAAATTGTAGAAAAGGTGGTTCGTGAGTCCTTTCCGGAGGAGCTGGCAGCAGTTGTGACAGGGGGAAGAGAGGAAAATGCGGCACTTCTTGAACAGAAGTTTGACTTTATTTTCTTTACAGGCAGTTCCGGTGTTGGTAAAGAGGTGCTGCGCCGTGCCGCAGAGCATTTAACACCGGTGGTTTTAGAACTTGGCGGAAAAAGTCCGTGTATCATTGATGATACAGCAAAGATCCGACTTGCGGCCAAAAGGATTGTTTTTGGGAAATATTTAAATTGCGGACAGACCTGTGTGGCACCGGATTATATTTTGTGCCATAGCAGTGTAAAGGATGCTTTTGTAAAGGAAGTCTGCAAACAGGTGAAAAAGCAGTATGGTGAAAATCCATTGAACAATCCGGACTATGGAAAAATCATCAATCAAAAGCATTTTGAGCGTGTTCGTGGATTGATTGATGAGAGAAAAGTGGTGCTTGGAGGAGAATGTAATGAAAAAACACTGCAGATTGCACCGACAGTCATGGACCATGTGACATGGGAGGATGCAGTGATGCAGGAGGAAATCTTTGGTCCTCTGATGCCGATCCTAACCTATGAAAGTTTAGAGGAAGTGTATGAGCTTCTTTCAGAAAAACCAAAGCCGCTGGCATTGTATTTCTTTTCACAGGATAAAAGAAGAATTAAGGAAGTGACAGAGAGATGCTCCTATGGGGGCGGCTGCATCAATGATGTGGTGATTCACCTTGCCACCAGTGAAATGGGATTTGGCGGAGTAGGTGAGAGCGGCATGGGAAGCTATCACGGAAAAGCAGGTTTTGAGGCATTTTCTCATACAAAGAGCATTGTGGATAAGAAAACCTGGATCGATCTTCCAATGCGTTATCAGCCATATCAGCGGGGGCTGTATGGAAAATTACTGCATATGTTTTTAAGATGATAGAAAGCTTTTGTGGAGGCGTAAAATGCTTGGAGAATGTCACGCACATGTGATCATGGATGGAAAAAATTATAAAGAGGCAGTTGCATTGCATAAAAACGGTGTGATGGATGAGGTGATTCATGCCTGTTTTTCAAAATACTGTGATGCAGGTGTGACCTTTATCCGTGATGGAGGGGACTCTTTTGGTGTGTCAAAGCGTGCAAAGGAGATTGCTCCGGAATATGGTATCACCTATCTGACCCCCATTTTTGCCATTCATAAAAAGGGACACTATGGCGGAATCGTAGGCAGAAGCTTTGAAGACCTGCGGGAATATCAGGAGCTTGTAAAAGAGGCAAAGGAATCGGGGGCGGACTTTATAAAAATTATGGTCAGCGGTCTCATTGATTTTAGCCGATACGGTGTGCTGACAGAAGAAGGGCTGAAACCGGAGCTTATTCAGGAAATGATCGAAATTGCTCATGAGAACAATCTGGCGGTGATGGCTCATTGTAACGGTGCCAGAACCATGGAGGCGGCAGCCGCTGCAGGAGTTGACAGCATAGAGCATGGAGCTTACAGCGATCTGCAGGCTTTGACTGCAATGGTGGAACATCAGGTAATCTGGACCCCTACCATTTCCCCTATAGGAAATTTAAGGGACGGCGGCAGATTTTCTGATGAAGTGACCATGCGGATTACAGAAGGTCACTTAAAAATGGTCAGAAAATTCGTAGAGCTTGGAGGATGCATTGCCCTTGGCAGTGATGGGGGTGCATGGAGAGTGCCCCATGTGGAAGGACTGTGTACAGAACTGGCATATTTAAAAACGGTTGTGGATGAATCCCATTTGGAGAATACGGAGAGAATAGTAAGAAGGAGATTCTGTGCAGAGGGTTTCTGCATGGATTGAGAAGGAAAGTAATTGCGAGGAATGAAACTATGATGCAGGAACAGTTGTCCAGAACAGAAATGCTTATTGGCAGGGAAGGGCTGGAAAAATTGAAACATGCCAGGGTTGCAGTATTTGGTATCGGGGGCGTTGGCGGATATGTGGCAGAAGCGCTTGCAAGAAGCGGTGTGGGCGCCTTTGATCTGATTGACAGCGATACGGTTGCCCTGTCAAATCTCAACCGTCAGATCATTGCCACCAGAGAAACTCTTGGGAAATATAAGACGGAAGTGATGCGGGAGCGCATTCATTCCATCTGTCCGGATACGAAGGTAGAGGTGCATAACTGCTTTTATCTGCCGGAAACAAGAGACCAGTTTGATTTTACAGCCTATGATTATGTGGTGGATGCAGTGGATACAGTTACTGCCAAAATTGATCTGATCATGAGCGCAAAGGAAGCCGGTGTACCGGTGATCAGCAGCATGGGTGCAGGCAACAAAATGAATCCTGCTATGTTTGAAGTAGCAGATATTTATAAGACCAGTGTCTGCCCTCTGGCAAAGGTTATGAGAAGAGAATTGAAAAAACGGGGAGTGGATCATCTGAAGGTGGTTTATTCCAAAGAGGAAGCGATCAAAAGAGAAACTGAGGAGAGAAAGCCGGTGCCGGGCAGCATTGCTTTTGTACCTTCTGTGGCAGGTCTGATCATCGCCAGTGAAGTAGTAAAGGATGTCATCGAATGGAAAAAATATTAGAACCATATCAGGAAATAGAAAGAGCAATTATTAAGAAATTCAGAAAACCAATCTGGAGAAAATTTACTCAGGCCATCAATGATTATGACCTGATTCAGGAGGGAGATAAGATTGCGGTCTGCATTTCCGGCGGCAAGGATTCCATGCTGTTAGCAAAGCTGATGCAGGAGCTGCAGCGTCACGGAAAGTTTCCTTTTGAACTGGTATTTCTTGTGATGGATCCGGGGTACAATCCGAGAAACCGCAAGAAAATCGAGGACAATGCGAAACTGTTAAACATTCCGATTACGGTGTTTGAAAGCCCGATTTTTAACTCTGTAGTAGAGATTCAGGATAATCCATGCTATCTTTGTGCCCGTATGCGACGGGGCTATCTGTACAGCAATGCCCAAAAGCTTGGCTGTAATAAAATTGCTTTGGGTCATCATTTTGATGATGTGGTGGAAACCATTCTCATGGGGATGATCTATGGTGCACAGATTCAGACCATGATGCCAAAGCTTCACAGTACCAACTTTGAAGGGATGGAACTGATTCGTCCAATGTATTTGATTAAGGAAGAAGACATTCTGGCATGGCGTGATTACCACGGACTGGAGTTTTTACAGTGTGCCTGCCGTTTTACAGAAAAGATTTCAGAGGCAGAGGATGGTATTGGGGAATCCAAGCGTCAGGAAATGAAAATGCTGATGAAGCAGTTTCGGGAAACAAGCCCTCATATCGAGATGAATATTTTCCGAAGTGTGGAGAACGTGAATTTAAGTACAGTGATCGCTTATAAAAAGGATGGTGTGGAGCACCATTTCTTAGAGACCTATGATCGGGGCAGGCATTTTAGAAAGACAGAATATGCAGATATTCCGGCGGTGATGGGACTGATCAATCAGGCGAAAGCTTATATGAAGGATCAGGGAATCGATCAGTGGCAGGACGGTTATCCAAATGAAGCCTCCATAGCAAATGATATTGCCCATGATTACAGTTATGTGATGGAAGAAAAGGGCAAAGTGATCGGTACCATGGCAGTGCTTTTTGACGGCGAGCCTACTTATGATCAGATTTATGATGGTGCATGGAAAACGTCAGAGGAACCATATGCAGCGATCCACCGGGTAGCAGTGGATGCCGAGTGTAAGGGACAGGGAATCGCCGGAGCTATGATTGAAGAAGTGGTGAAAATGTGCCAAGAGAAGGGCATTCGCAGCATAAAAAATGATACTCACAAGGATAACAAATCCATGCAGAGGATGCAGGCAAAGAATGGATTTGAATATTGCGGTATCATTTATCTGGAAGACGGCGCAGAGCGCATTGCCTTCGAAAAAATTATAGAATTGTAAAATGACTTTTTTGGCATTCAAGGATGCCTTCCCTGCGAAGCTTACTGATTTCCGCAGACAAGGCACTTCGCTCAACGCTCAGATAGTCTGCCAGCGCCTGACGATCGTAAGGGATGGTAAAGGAATTGCTGCCGGCCTGTTTGGCTGTCAGGAGCAGATAGGTCATGAGCTTTTCTCTCGTAGTACGTTTGGAAGTAATCTCGATTTTCTGATGAAAATCGAGATTTTTTTTTGCCATGAGATGAAGCAGATTGAAAATGACCTGTTTATGGAAGCCGCATGCATTACAGCAGGTGTTGGTGATACGATTGCAGTCGATGAGCATGATTTCACCATTTTGAGCGGCAATAAAGCTGACCGGAAGGTGATCTGTACCGGCACAGGCGAAGGATTCTCCGAAAAGTCCTGCTGCTTCGATGCGGGTTACGATGGTGCGATTGCCGTAAAAATCATCCTGCACCATTTGGACAGCACCGGAGAGGACCAGTCCAAGATATTTTGCAGCAGTTCCTTCCTGAAAAATCGTTAAATCTTTTTCCACGGAAATAACTTTTGCTCCAAGGCAGCCAAGGATGGCCAGTAAATTTTCCTCTTCAATTTCTTCGAATAATCCACAGGCTTTTAAAACAGGAATATATTTTTTCATATTTTTCTCCTTTTGTTGGAATTCCAACAGACTTATGATATTCAGTATATTAAAATCCAGTCATAAAGTAAAGAAAACCTTGTTTTAAATCATAGATTTTGGGAGGCAAACAGATGTTAAGAAAGATTATTAAGATTGATGAAGAAAAATGCGTAGGCTGTGGTTTGTGTGCAGCTGCCTGTCACGAAGGTGCCATTGGTATGGTGGATGGAAAAGCGAAGCTTCTCCGGGAAGATTACTGTGACGGTTTAGGGGATTGTCTCCCAGCCTGCCCTGTGGATGCCATCAGCTTTGAAATGAGGGAAGCACCGGCCTATGATGAGGCGGCAGTTCTGGCTGCAAAAGCAGAGAAAGAGAGAAAACAAAAAGCGAAGCAGGAACATGTTAAAGTGGAAAGTCAGTTAATGCAGTTTCCGATTCAGATTAAATTGATGCCAATTCAGTCTGCCTTTTATCAGGGTGCAAATCTTCTGATTGCAGCAGATTGCTGTGCTTACGCTTATGGGAATTTCCACAATGACTTTATGAAAAACCACATCACCATCATTGGATGTCCAAAGCTGGATGTGGGGGATTACACCGAGAAACTGACACAGATCATAAAAAATAATGATATTCAGAGTGTGAAAATTGCCCGTATGAGCGTGCCGTGCTGCGGAAAGCTGGAAATGGCGGCAAAACGTGCAATTCAGGAAAGTGGAAAATTTATTCCGTGGGGAGTGGTTACGATCACACCTGATGGGGAAATCAAGGAATAGAGAGCGGAGAAATATAGGATGGATAAAAAAATGTTTTGTTTTCAGTGTGAACAGACAGCAGGCTGCAGCGCATGTACCGGAGCAGCAGGAGTATGCGGCAAAAAGGCAGATACGGCAAAATTACAGGATCAGCTGACCGGTGCCCTGATTGGACTGGCTCGTTCTACAGAAGGAAATGAGCAGCTGATGTCACCGGATATTGACAAGCTGGTAATCGAGGGGCTGTTTGCAACCCTGACCAATGTGAATTTTCATGATGAAGCATTGAAGGAATTAATAGAAAGAGTATATGATGCCAAGCTTCATCTCGTTCCGGAATGCAGAAACTGCACAAATTCCTGCGGACGAAATGATGATTATGATCTGGAACTTCTCTGGAAAGAGAATGAAGATATACGCTCCCTGAAATCCCTGATCTTATTTGGAATCCGGGGACTGGCTGCCTATGCATATCATGCGGAGGTACTTGGATATCGTGACAAAGAAATCAATGAATTTTTCTATAAAGCATTGTTTGCAATTGGTATGGAATGGGATGCAGAGGCGCTGCTGCCTGTTGTCATGGAAGTCGGAAAAGTGAATTTTAAGTGCATGGAGCTTCTTGATAAGGCAAATACAGAGACTTTTGGAACTCCTGTACCGACTGAGGTACCGTTAGCCATTGAAAAAGGGCCATTTATCGTAATCTCCGGACATGATCTGTATGATTTAAAATGCCTCTTAGAGCAGACAGAGGGAAAAGGGATTCACATTTACACCCACGGGGAAATGCTTCCGGCTCATGCTTATCCGGAACTGAAAAAGTACAATCATTTAAAAGGAAATTTTGGTACTGCATGGCAGAATCAGCAGAAGGAATTTGCACATATTCCGGCGCCTGTAGTTTTCACAACTAATTGCCTTATGCCGCCAAAGGCCAGCTATGAAGATAGAGTGTTTACAACGGCTGTTGTATCTTATCCGGGAATGGAGCATATCGGGGAAGAAAAGGATTTTACACCGGTTATTGAAAAAGCCCTGGAGCTTGGAGGATACGAGAATGATCAGCCGATGACAGGAATCAATGGAGGAACAAAGGTAATGACCGGATTTGGCCATGGAACAGTGCTTTCAGTGGCGGATCAGGTAGTGGCGGCTGTAAAAAATGGGGATATCAGGCATTTTTATCTCATTGGAGGATGCGACGGAGCGAGGACCGGACGTAACTACTATACGGACTTTGTAAAGGCTGTTCCGGCAGACAGCATCGTACTGACACTTGCCTGTGGAAAATATCGTTTTAACGACCTTGATCTGGGGACAATCGGCGGTCTGCCAAGACTGATGGATATGGGACAGTGCAACGATGCCTACAGTGCGATTAAGGTGGCAGTGGCTTTGGCAGAAGCATTTGAATGTTCAGTAAATGAGCTGCCTCTGTCAATCATTCTTTCCTGGTATGAGCAGAAGGCGGTATGCATTTTACTTACATTGCTGTATCTTGGAATTAAAAACATTAAGATCGGACCGTCATTGCCGGCATTCATTTCACCGAATGTACTGAAACTTTTAGTAGAGAATTATAACATTGGACCAATTTCCACAGTGGAGAAAGATTTGGCATAAACTTATTTAGGAATAGGGAGCCGGCAATTGCCGGTTCCCTGTATTACGTAAAAGCTATTGGGCTGCATTTTCTGCATAATTTTTCACTACAAGCTGTTCATAAGGAACTCTGGTATCAAGTTCTTTTGCATCTACAAGGATATCCTGAAGCAGTTCAAATGCATCCTGTTCAAAAATCAGATTTTCTTTCCATGTGTCCTGATCATGATATCGTTTTACAATGGTTGTAATCTGGTTAAGATCAGTTTCTGCAAACTGTGGCTGGATGATCTGTGCAATTTCCTCCGGTGTATGGCTGTTTACATAATCCATCCCTTTTTGAAGGGCATTGGTGAAGCTTTGAATGATCTGCGGATTTTGTTCCATGTAACTTTTGCGGGCAGAAAATGCTGTGTATGGAACATAGCCGGAAGCCTCTCCCAAAGAGGCTACCACATAGCCGGCATTTTCGGTTTCCAGGGCGGTGGCCGATGGCTCAAACTCTACGGTGAAGTCCCCTTTCCCGCCCGAAAATGCAGCAGCGGTGCTGCCAAAATCAATGCTCTGGTCAATTGTCAGGTCTTTTTCCGGATCAATACCGTTTTTCTTTAAGACATACTCAAAGACCATCTGTGGCATACCGCCTGTCGCACTCATAGCAATGTAAATATTCGTCTGATAGCTGTCTGGCAGTGATTTCTGCAGGTAAATCCGGAAGAAAGTCTTGGATCAGGGCTGTGATTTCTTCCTTTGATTTCATAATGTAGTAAGGTTTTAATGGATTGTCAGTAGCTTCCAGAATTCCCAGTTCTTTCATCAATTCGATATAAGGCAGGATGCTCTGCTTTGTCTTCTTAAATCCAAGAGCAGTGATATGCTCTGACAAGTATTTTGCAGAGGTATATCCACGATGATCCTCTGTGATCAGTTTCATCACAACAGCGATAATGGTATTCTCCCGGCGATTCATATCATCGGCAGGGCTGTAACTGATTAGATTGGATAAGCCGTATTTTAATGTAATTTCCGGCATTCCATCTTCATCAACAACGATTCGTTCAATCAAAAGCTCAATATCTCTGCGGTCAAGAATTCCTCCTGCGATGATCTTATCTACCACATCCAAAGCATTTTTTAACTTATCTTTCACACCCGGTATCTCAATGGCTGTTTCATCCAGTTCCGTGAGCTGCAGTTCCAGACCATGAATCTGAGCCAGCAAATCCTTCTGCAGGGAGTCGTAAGTTTCATTAATCAGTTCCTCATTCCCGGCGGCAACTGCCAGATCTTTTACTTTCTGTGTAAGAAGCACTTTCAATTGATTTTTGCGTTCACTGATTGCGGTATGAAGTTCCTGACGTTTTTCTTCTATGGATTTCTTTTCTGCTTCAAAATCCTTTAAATCATAGGTGGCAATTACTTCACATAGCGCATTCCGACACATCTTGATATAGGTGAGAACATCTTCCATCAGATCCTCTTCTTCGATCAGATGAGCTTTGGAGCAGTAGCTTTTTCCTTTGGTATTATAAGTGGTGCAAATATAATATTTCCGCTCCCTGCTTGAAGTCTTTCGCTTAATCGGTGTCAGGCGGCTTCCACAGTCCTTGCAGAAGAGACAGCTTCCAAATGGGTTTGGGATTTCTGAACCTAACCACTGCCCACGACTTCCACGATAATTTGTCCGGTTGCGTTTCTCCTTTAATTCCTGCACCAGAGAAAACGTAGCTTTATCAATGATTGCCGGATGATGATTTTCAAAAATGCACTGTTCTTCCTTCGGTACACGCTTGTCCTTGCCATGAACGGTATTTCTTGCCCGTTTTTTCAAGCGAAATGTGCCAATGTAAAAATCATTATCCAGAATTTCTTTAACCATACTATCCGACCATTTGGAGGCAACAGTTCTTTTTGACACTATTCCTTCTTCCAGTTCACGTTCCCGTTGTATCATTGATGGTGTAGGCATTCCCTTCTCAGTCAGATAAGTGGCAATCTTTCGGTAGCCGGAACCGGAAAGATAGAGATCGTAAATTTCTTTAATTACTTCGGCTTCCTTTGGAATGATTTCCAGGATCGACTTATCTTTTGAACTTCTCCGGTAGCCGAAAGGTGGTCTCGTAATCAGAGTTCCTTCTTTTTGTCTGGCTCCGATGGCACGTTTGATTTTTTTGCTGGTATCCTTTACATAACGCTCATTGAACCATGTTTTAATCCCAATGGTATCGTCACTGGAATCCATAGAATCATAATTATCGTCAATGACAATCAAATGCTTTCCACGTTCCTGAAACTCATCCAGAAGCAAAAGAACCTTAGCATTATGTCTTCCAAGACGGGAAAAATCTTTGACATAAACGGTGTCAATATCCTTATCCAGATCCACCATCATCTGCTGAAATCCAGGCCTGTCAAAGATATAACCAGAAATGCCATCATCTTCATACCAACGGTCAATAACAACACCATGATCAACGGCATACTGATTAATAATCAGTTTTTGATTTTCAATGGATACATAGTTTCTTTTATCATCATCTCTGGAAAGACGAACATATCCTGCATTCATAAACTACCCTCTCAAATGTAAGTATAAATATTTAGCACAATGTAATTATACGATATATTAGCGTAAGGAATTTGTAAATAGGAATTATTAGCAAAAAATGATTTTTTACTCTACAATTACTCCAAAATAACGGATTCTACTTCTAAGGGGTGGTAATTTAGTCCTTAAAAAGCTATTATTACCTGGAAGAGAGGAGGTGGCAGAATGGATCTTATAAAAATAGGGAAATATATTGCTGAGAAACGAAAAGGATTAGGGCTGACTCAGAAGCAAGTTGCTGAGAAACTTGGGATGAGTGACAAATCTGTTTCTAAATGGGAACGCGGTATCTGTCTTCCAGATGTTTCTATTTATATGGAATTGTGCGATATATTGGGAATCAGCATCAATGAATTTCTGGCTGGAGAAGATATTAGTGAAGATAATTTAATCAAAAAATCGGAAGAGAATTTGATTCAGGTGACGAAGGACAGCAAGCATAGACAAAAAAATCTGAAAAATATTATTGTAGTTTTGATAATAGTAACGCTAGTTGCAGTGGCTTCACTGGGAATTCTTGTATTTCGTAATTTGAGTCAACCACAAAACTATATTACAGCGGTTGAGCGAGATAGTGCAGAGATGAAAACGGCAGAGTTATTGTCTGGCGTGGACGGTGCTTTTCTGTTCAAATATTTTACAAGAGATGAATTTAAGACATTATCTGTATTTATGTCTGAATATCATTCTGGAAAACTGGTAGCAAAAAACAAAGTTGCAGACCTTGTATATGAAGATATAGACCCTACATCAGAAGGTATGATTGTTCTTGTACCAGATTTTGAAGAATTCATGGTTAAACTGATTGTCACAGATGATTATGCCAAGTATTCAACGGCTTTCCCAATTCTGGAGAATGTAGAAAATAGAGAATATTATGGAAGATTATCTACGCAAATTGAAGAAGAAATCCCGATTCAATATGATTCTGAGCAAGGATTAGTGGCTTTTATCTATGGTAAAGATGGGCTGAGTGGAATCCCTATTCAGGAAATGGAAAATGGAGAATTTCAAACAAATAATGATTATGTCTATTATTTATCATTTAAATTTAGTAAATAGTATGGACTCAATGTCGGCTCGTTTCAATTCGATTTCTCATACCAGTGATTTTTTACCAGCGCTTTAATTCCAGTATGAATATTGGATTCCGGCTGTCCATCCAGGAATGTGACTACCCGGAAACCGATTCTGGTATATTTATCCCGTTGAGATTCAAATTCTTGCTGTGAGGAAAAATCACTGCGCCAGAGATAATACGTTGGTTTACGCAAGGTTATCACATCCCCTCTACCTTATAATTCGAGAGACGATGTCTCTCGATTATGCCTCCGGCGGATTGCAGAGATGTGCAGAGGTAGATACTGCTACCGCAGTGCACATCTTGCACAAGAATGCCGGAGCATTCTTGATTCAATATATGAATCCCTGTTCCTATTGTTGCAAGTCCCATTTGCAGCTTTATCGATTGAGCCGAGATTCCAGTTTCTTTGGTGAACGGTCTTTCACGTTCCTCTTATGGACTTATCCATAACTCGCCGTTTTAGTGCCGAGCCTCCCCGATCGTCTATCTTAGAAGTGAGTGTCATTATATGCTTACCGCTGATTCCGGTTTCTCTAATTGTCAAAGTGCGAGAGCAATTTCTGCTCTTTTGATAAGGCGAGGATAACACGGATTTTTAATATGCCCTGGATATTCACGGCGATTGCAATTTTGCAATGGGTGTAGGATGAGAAATTGCAGATTTGCAATTGTAGAGTATGAACGGATGAACTATAATCAAGGAAAAGAACAAGGGGAGATTATACGATGTTAGAAACAAATAGATTGATATTGCGTCATTGGGTAGAATCTGATGCAGAAAGTTTGTATGAATATGCGAAAGACCCTGAGGTTGGTCCGATTGCCGGATGGCCGCCACATAAAGATATTAATGAAAGTTTAAGTGTTATAAAGAATGTTTTTACTGGTGCTGAGTGCTATGCCATCTGCGAAAAAGGGAGTGATAGAGCGATTGGAGCAGTTGAACTTAAATTGAACGGACACACAGATATGACTGAAAGAGATGATGAATGTGAACTGGGCTATTGGCTTGGAAAGCCATTCTGGGGAAGAGGTTATATGCCAGAATCGGTAAAAACTCTTTTGCGTCATGGGTTTGAAACTCTTGGTATGACAACGATTTGGTGCGGCTACTATGATGGAAATAACAAATCAAAACGTGTTCAGGAGAAAGTTGGTTTTATTTATCATCACACTTGTAATGAAGTTCCGGTGCCTTTGATGAATGAAATCAGGATTGGTCATACGAATTATATGACAAGAAAACAATGGGAGAAATTGCAAGTGCATGATACAAGCAAAAATATAGTGATTAAAAGAGCAAGTGCTGTAGATGCCAATGCGATATTGGAATACTTAAACATAGTAGGTGGAGAAACAGACAACCTAACTTTTGGCGCAGAAGGGCTGCCATTCACAGCTGAGGCTGAAGCAGACTACATTGCTCGAATAGAACATTCAACGGATGAAATCATGCTTGTGGCTAAAATGGATGGAAAAATCGTAGGAAATGCTTCAATTAGCCGTTTACCAAGAAGAATGAAGCATCGAGGAGATTTGGCTGTTTCTGTACTTAAGGAATATTGGAATAAAGGAATAGGAAGTCAATTGTTAAAAAGACTTCTTGATTGGGCAAAGAACAATGATTTTGAAATAATAGAATTGCAGGTTCGTAGTGATAATTTGGGCGCGATTCATCTCTATGAAAAATATGATTTTCAGAAAATTGGTATGCATCCGGCCTTCTTTAAGATTGGAAATGAACATATCCCATTTTATTATATGATTTTGGAAATAAAAATGAATTCAGAAAAGAAAGATTGATGAAATCATTACCAGCAGATAATATCCATCAACGTCTGTGCGATCTACGTAACGGAACTGGAAAATCACAGAAAGAAGTTGCAGATGAATTAAATATCCAGGCATCCGTATTAAGCCGAATTGAACGAGGAGAAACCAAATCTGTCAGTCATGATTTGGTTATAAAATTTGCAGAATATTATAACGTTTCGTCTGATTATTTACTTTGTATATCTGATATTAGAATTAGAAGGAATGTTGAACTAGAAGAATTGGGATTGACAAATAAGGCCTTGATCCAGTTGTTACAAGGGAATGTGAATGGAAATATTCTGAGTAGATTGTTGGAACACCGTCATTTTCCGCAACTTATTGATACAGTTAATTCCTATTTTACGGAAGAACATAAAGCAGGATTTGCAAACAGAAATGCAGTCATTGATATGGGAACTGCAAGTTTAAAAGAACTTATCAAAGAGAATCCAGATTGCAAAATGGAAACTCAGCAAGGGATACGTGAAATCAATGCTCAAAAGATTACTGGAACAGAGGCAGATATAGAGAAAATAAAAAGTATTTTTCTCATTATCGTAAAAGATATCAAGAAAGAATTTGCTATTCCGTTATCGGATGTTAGTACAGAAGAATTGCAAAAACAATTGGCTAATATGCGGAAACAGGCATTATTTCAGAAAAAGAAGAATCCAAGATTTAATGAAACTAATATGGCGAAAATTGTCATGAATATGTTTCAAAATATGGGGATGGATTTGGATGAGTATGAGCGGGAATTGTTTCAGAAGATGATGGTTCATATGTTTCAGAGAAAAAGATAAATTTTGAGTTATGAAATAATAAATGAGGAGTGAATAAAGTGACATTTCAAGAATGGTTTTGTCAAAATTGGTATGCAAATTGGTTTACTATTGGAACGGTGATTGCATCTGGATTGATTTCATGGATAATATCTGCGATATATTATGGTATGGGAAATAGAAATAATTTAAAGATTTCTGTTGTTTTTCCAGTTGTTGGATTGCTAAAAGAATCATATTCAAGGACAAATTATAATACTTTATGTAAAATTTCCAATGAATATAGTATGAGATATATGAATAAAAAAGAACGAAAAGTATTTAATGATTTACAATCTGCCTATAAAACTGTTTGTTCATATCATGAGAATTCGGTCAATGCAGGTATTCTTTTTGATTATTTTGAAGATGAATTAAAGAAAAATAATATCAATTGGAAACCCATTCCGATATACATAAATGATGAAGTGGTTGATTATGAACCACCAGAAGGCTGGTTTGTATTACCAGATGATATTGAAAAAATTCTTAATAGATATGAACTTGAATTTGAAGCAGAAGAATGTGAAAATGCCATAATAAACCTCTATAAAGCATATTGTAAGCATTATTTTTCAATTCAGAAGATAGCACTTTTTAAAGAAAAGAAGCTAAAAAAAGTAATTGAGGAATCGGAGACTACCATAGAGTGGAATCAAAGGTTCCAAAATTTAAATAACGCAAAAGACTGTTTTTTGTCTTTAAAAATTGCAAAAAGTATTACATACGAGGATTGAAAAATCAGCTTTCGTGTAATATGATTATCAATGGTTGTGCTATGGAACCTTGAGATGCCCATAGCCCATAGGAGTCCATGCGTGGGCTCCTATTTGTAACTGCAGAACATTTATTCGATGTATTGACTTGTTAATGGAATATATTTGTATTATACTGAATACATCAAATTACCTAGGAGTTAGTATGGCAACAACAAATTATAAATCTACAGATGCGCTTATGCGTCATCTTCGAAATAATGGAATTGCAATTTCTGGAAGTTCACAGAAACAGCAATTGATTAATACAGGATATTTTCATGGATATAAAGGATATCGTTTTTTTGTGTCATCCCGTAGAAAACTTCCTTTTATGTCGTACAATGAAATAAATGCTACTATCCAGTATGATACGAAATTAAAGTCATTATTGTATGGAAAAATGATGTTCATAGAGACAGCATTGAAGAATATTGCTCTTAATACAATTATGGCTGAAATTGGATCCAATAGTATCTATGATATGTATGATAAAGTTGTAAGCAGTTATAAAAATGCACCATCGGGAACACCAGAGGATATTAAGAAAAAATTTCAAAATAATAAGTTGAATTTGCAGGGATCGATCCAAAATTCTATTGCAGCAGCATATCGTAAAGATAATCCGAAAATTACTCATTTTTACAATAACATAAATTATAATGAGGTTCCAATTTGGGCGATATTTGAGATTCTGACTATGGGTGATTTTGGATATCTTCTTTCTTGTTTAACAATAGACATGAGAGAAAAGATTTCACGAGCAATAGGTATCAATCTGTCTTGTGACACTTATCGTGAGTTGGTCTACAAGTATGTGTATGCTCTTAAAGATTTGAGAAATGCTATTGCTCATAATGATGTTGTTTACGATACTCGATTCAGAAAAATGGATCCATCCAGACCAATGAAACAATGTCTAATTCTGGAAATGGGTTTCCCTTATATGAATTTTAAGACTATTAGTGATTACATCATTCTTATCTGCTATTACCTGAAATTATTAAAAGTATCCAAGACAGAAATCAAAGCGTTCATACGTGAATTTGAAAAAATCACAAAAGAATATGAAAGTGCTGTAAATTCTGGAGTTTCATCAATCACTATTCATCCGGATTTGACTTCTCGTATGACGATATTAAAAAATTCTCTTTAGGTGGTTGCATATTTTTCGTGACTATAGTATATTATTAATAGCAATTGGGGTATGTGTTTGCGGACGCATACTTGGAGGAGTCGGAGAAATCTGGCTCCTCTTTTGGTATACGAAAATACTAAGCAATTAAATAATGTCTATAATTCATTAAAATTCTCATGTGTTCGGTGTACACATGTGTTGGATGAATTTTGACGAATGGCTTCTTTTTTACGATTCAATTTATCCAGTACAGAAGCTCGTGCCTTAGTCTTAATTTGTTCCGTTCTAACCTTTTTCACTTCCGGTTGCATAAGTTTATTCTGAATTTTCTGAACGGCATTTTGCATGGCATTTTTGATTTTAGTAACCACGCCGTCTAATCGTTTGGCTGCATACTCACGTTCCTTTTTAGAGGCTTTTCGTTCTGGAGAGAGTACCCAGTTTTTCGATTCTTCTACCAATCGAATATCTTCCAAATGCGTTTCTTTTTTGACAGTAGCGGTAACAACTTCAACCGCTTTGTCATAGGCAATATCAGAAACTTCATTAATCAAAGTTTCCATGTCTTCGATTTTCATAATCAATTCTTCGAGTTTTTCTTCTTGCAAAGCCATCTGTTCTTTCTGTTTGGCAAGAATGTAATCCTGTTTTTCTAAATATTTACGTCCACCATACTCCGGTTCTTCTTCTAACTGTAACCCATAACTTTTTGCAATATCAAAGAGTAATGCACGACAGGCAGAATCAAATACCATCTTACGATTATTGTTTCGTCCTGC
>ERZ1032130.14-NODE-14-length-55522-cov-12.220365_pt1 | contig 55522 bp, 63 predicted proteins | sample MGYA00517879_ERZ1032130 | MGnify/ENA primary metagenome ERZ1032130 (study PRJEB33719, sample SAMN04262597) | wastewater metagenome | biome: rural village; feature: animal feces; material: feces | host: Bos taurus | place: El Salvador | collected 2012-01-31 ...
AGGTTATGCACTTTTCGAGCCCTTTTACTGTATTTCTAATTTACCATAAACAGTCTTTCACTTATCTACTAAACAAAAACCTGTTCTCATTGCATAAAATTAGAAAAATTTTGAAAATTTTAAAGTAACTAGATTTTACTACAGAGAACCATCCATTACAAGCCCCATAGCATAAGCGCAGCCTCCGGATGGAAGCTGCGCCTGATATGTATAAGGACTATTATCCGATTGCTTTCTGATATTCCTTCTGAATCTCAGCATTGATCCCTTCAGAATCCAAAGAACAGATGGTTTCTGTCTCATTTGCAGTCCACAGTTCATTATTTCTGAACACAATTGCCTCCAGTTCTACTTTCAGAAAGCTGCCGCTGCCATCGAAAAGGAAATTTACAAAGTAGCTTTGTGTTTCCTCCGGATAACCATAGAACGGTTCATCAATGCGCAGCATGACGGTCTCCAAGTCCCGGTCGCGCAATGTATCCACATAAGCAACAGCAGTATCCTTCCATTGGTAACTTGACAGCCAGGGCCGTGCCTGTTCCGTAATGTCATCATCGCTCCACACGATATTATCTTTCACGGGACTTTCCACATTATAACGCTTCTGTCCGTTGACCTGCATACGGTATTGCGTTTCAATTTGATTATTGCCTACATCAAAGTAAGTAATATACATCCAATCTTCATCACAGGAAAAGCATTCCACGCGATTACCGAAGGTTCCTGCAGAACTGGTTCTGAATTCTTCTCTGGAAATGTGATAACTTCCTCCCTGAACCGTGTCCAGGACAGCTTTACATTTTGCAAGTGCTTCTTGTTCCTGTGGTGTGAACGCAGGATTTGGCTCTGCATTGATAGCTACAGTTTTCAGGAACCGTTCAGCAATACCGTCAGAAATGAGATTCTGATCAAACCATACATCATAAATAATGTTACCATCTATGAAGAATTGATGCTCAATATTTAGCGCATCGGGATTACCATCCCAGAAGATCTCAATTTCAAAATCGCCATAGGAGGAACCTTCTGCCATATAGCCGATGGGAACCTCGTAATCCTCCTGAAGCTCCGGGATCCCCAGTGCTTTCATCCACTCAACCATGTCATCCGCATCAGGTTCAAAGCCGGGATGACTCCAGCAGGTAATGCCACCCACATCAATAGAATCCTTCATTAGTACGATAGCACCATCCTGCTCTCGGGCTGCAAAGCCGGAAGGTAAGAGCATTTTCAGTGTGCCATATTGTACCAACTCGGTATCGGTAATAATCATAGAGCCATCCACAACAGGTTCCAGCTCAACAGAATCCACCAGAGGAAGCTGCTCTGTCTGCTGTTCATCGGAATATTCTTCATCAGCAGGATTCACTGCACAGGCTACCAGAACAGCAGCACACAGCACCAAACTAATGAAACTTACCCATAACCTGGGTTTCTTCCACTTTGCCATATTCATTACGCGACCTTTCGTGTCACCCTCGCCAAAGGCAAGGGGCATGCCGGCAATGATCTTTTTGTGGGTCGCAAGACGCAGCAAAGACGCGGAATAGTCTGCCCGGATCTGGGAACCCATTTTCCGGATCACTGCCTCATCACAGCTCATCTCCATATCTTTACCAGCCAGAATGAATGCTGCCCACACCAGAGGATTGAACCAATGGATGCACAGAGCAAGATATGCCAGCAATTTGATGATATGGTCACAGCGGCGAATGTGGTGCCGCTCATGGGCTATAATGTACTTTCGTTCATTCATCGGTACATCGGAGGGCAAATAGATTTTGGGGCTGAAAATACCCATAACAAAGGGAGTGTCTATGTAATCAGTGCGATATACATTTCTTCTGTAGACAACAGCGCCAACCAGCTTCCCTCTCAACCGAATGTACTGGATAACGCTGTACAGCATCATAATACCAGTTCCGGTGAGCCAGACATAAGAAGCAACCGTCATAAGATCCAAGGGAGAATGTTGAGACTCCTCTGCCTGTACACTTTCCATCTCAGACTGATTTTTAGCAGGAATAAAAGTAAAGTCTGGATCCTGGGTGACTTCCGCATGAATGAAATAAACCACGCTGGTTGATTCCGAAGCTTCCTGAACTTCCGGTTCCAATGCATTCAGAACCGAGACAGGTGCAGTAAATGCCACCGGGCATAGGAGCCGAAACAGAACCACAGACCAGAGTGCATAGGAATAGATCTTCGGAGCCCGTTTCAAAATGAGTCTGGCAAGCATGACCAGCAAAATCACAACACTGCCCGTCATACTCATATTCAATACTTGAGAAAACAGATTACTCATGGGATTACCCCCTCATTGCATCGATGACCTTCTGCAGCTCGTCGATTTCGGAATCAGACAGCTTCTTACGGCTGCCAAATGCAGTCAGGAATGCAGGCAAAGAACCATTGAAGGTTTCATCTACGAAGATTTCACTCTTTCGGGCATAGAACTCTTTACGGCTAACCAAGGATGTGACCTTGCCTCCTTTATTCTGGAACAACTCCCGATCGCAGAGCCGTTTCAGAACTGTGTATGTTGTGGTACGTTTCCATTCCAGGCGTTCCTCCGCCAGTTCCGTCAAACGCCGAGATGTAATCGGCTCATTGTCCCAGATGATATCTGCGAAAATGGTCTCGATCTCACCAAGCTTATATTCAGCCATAAATATTGCCTTCTTTACTCTACTGTCAGTAGACAATTATAGTCTACTACCTGTAGACGTAAATGTCAATAGATTTTTGAAATGTTAATGGAACCTTAAAAAATGGGCCTGCAGAACTGCAGGCCCATAAGTATTTAGTTTTCAGGCATCATAAGTTTGGTGCCATCAGCAAGAAGAATGTAAGCCACATTATCGAGGTCCAACGGTTCAACAAACTCTTTATTCATTATTTCAATTTTAGTACCATCTTTCATTACAGCATAAGAACGAGATCCGGTAAAAGAAAAGAAGTCCGCATTCTCCTTTTCACTTACCAAATCGATACTGAGACTGCGCAGTTTTACCGATGTAATCTCCAGATTTTCAAATGCATCAGTACCATCTAATTTCCAGCCAACGCAGGCCTTAGCCACAATGGGTTCCTGCAGAAGCTCAATTTCTCTGAAATCACTTTCTTCGAAGGAGATATCAATACTCCATATTCCCTCAGAAATCAGTTCCTGGTGTTCTCCACCGTCCCAATACTTATGATAGATATCCTCGAAATACATATTCAAAACAGAATCTTTTGTAATAGCTGGACCTCCATTGTCCGTCATATAGCATCTTTGCAAAAGAAGATCGCAGGTATTGTCAAGACCATCCCCATCTTCTCTTCTGTTCAGACCGCCGTTGTATCCCGTGATACTTGGATTATCCAACGCAAAATGAGATTCACCAGCAGTAGCATTCTCTAAATTAACACCTTCTGGGGCGGTAATGCTCATCAGGATGTAAACAGAATATCCGTCTGTCTTAGCAGATTTCAAAGAGACAGTATAACCATTAACCGCCTCACCGGAACCAACCGCACCATCATCTATATTCTCATAACCCTTTATGAGTGACGGCTCCAGAGAGAAATTAATTGTATTTGCGATCAGCTTAACCTGTTCATCGGTCAGATCAGCTTCAAGGCGTAGGGTTACGGTATAGTTACCTGTATCGCAGAAGACCCATGTATAGTAGCTTTCTGCCCGGATCACAAGAAGATCGTTACCGGAAGCAGTCTTATAATTCCATTCCTGCCAGTTACTTTCGGCACCAATGGTTGCATAGTCCGCAATCATGCAGTCTTTGCGCCTATAGTACAAACAGCCGAAGGTATTATTGATAGCTTCTACAGCACTATCTCCGGGAACATCCATAAAGAACACCAGATCCAAATTACCATTTTCATAATAACTTGCCTGATGAATCCGCATTTCAGCTATGTCATTGTTCAAGACTGAATTGATACCCATCGCCCTGAACAGCTGTTTTGTTGTGCGGAATGGGATATAAGCACCTCTTAGTTTCAGATCATACTTGTTCAGAATATCATCCAAATGGTCTTTCATTTCCTGAGTATACAACCCGTATCCATTGTATTGCGCCGGAAATGTGGGTTCATTTCCCCATACCGAATTACGAATCTCATAATCGGAATCATAACTCTGCTTAAAATCATACCATTCCTGTGCTGCTTTATATGTGGGAGTATCTTTCATTCCAGCAAAGGAAAGCGCCTGTTCTATAACAGTTTCCTTACCTAGATATTCAATCGGCATTCCCGTATCCGGATCATAGGAGAAAGCATCATACGTACTCTGTTCTTCACCAAGCTTGATTTCTTTCAAACTTAGCATGTACACCACAGCGCAGCCAACCAGCAGAAGCATCATGGCAATAATCGCTGCAACCAGGAACGGTCTGCGAAGCACTCTATGTGTTTGTTCTTTTTTGACGGTATTGTCAGCTCTAACCGGAAACGCGCCATATTCGGCTTCTTCCACAATGCTGTCACTGACATGCTTTAAGCTCCAAATAATATCCTTACCATTCATACACAAATTCCCTCCTTTTCAAGAAATGCTGCCAGTTTTGCTTTTGTCCGGGCGATTCGCTTCTGGACGGCATCTTCACTGATCCCATAGCGGACAGCAATTTCGGCTATGGAATCGAAGTACCAATACCGGCGCATGAACACCATCCGGTTTTCCGGTGTCTGGCCCTTCAGGAAGGTATCCAGGAGTCTCCCAAGCTCTTTGCTCTCCAGCTCCCGTTCCCGGATCCTATCCGGAATGCAGTATTCCATCTCCTGGGTCAGGCTGACAACTTCCGCTTTTCGTTTTACTGCACTTTTCCAGTCCAGCTTGTCCAAAGCGAAATGTCGGCAGATTTTTGCCAGATACGCGAAGAAGTGTCTTGGCCTCTGGGGAGGAATGGTATCCCAGGAGCGCATATAGGTGTCACTTACACTCTCTTCGGCATCCTGATCGTTCTTTAGGATGTTGTCTGCCAGGGTGAAAAGCCGCCTGCCATAGGTATCGGCGGTATGCCGGATGGCATCCTCATTTCTGGCGAGGAACAAATCAATTATTTTGCTATCTTCCATTTTGGTTCACCTCACGATTGTCTTTTGTTTCCTCACCCTAGTAGACGGAAATTTGTGTATGAATCCGACATCTATTATCTCATTTTTTTGAAAAGAATGAAAGAGCCAGCTTCTCGGAAATCGGGAAGCTGGCAGGAATGATTTAGGTATACTCGCTGGGCTTGGGGAGTAAATCTTCTCCAGCTTCCGGATAAGGCCGGGTGGCTACCAGTTGGGTCAGGCCGTTGTTGTTCATATAGATCACTTCATAGTAATAGGAGTCCCAGGAGATACCGAACTCTACTTTCCACATTTTACTATCCTGATCGTAGCTAATGCTGTACACATTATAGTCAGAGCGTGTACACTCTGCTTTTGCCAGCTCCAAAACTGTATCTCTGGTTACGTTTGCCACTGAAGCTGTATTTTGGAACCCGGATTCGACTTTTTCATAGGAAAGCTGGGCAAGAGCCTCCATTTCCTTGCTATAAGAGAAGCTCCGTGGCGAAACAACATCAATGGAGTCGATCCAGGAACGGATTTCATCAGAGTCATCTTCCAGCACTTCTACCTCAATGGTGATGCCGGATTCTTCGTCCACATAAGAAAGCTTTGCGATATTACCGGATGCATTATATTGCACTTCAACTTTTCGCATACCGGAGTGGACATCGTTGGTGTCTTCTGCGTTTTTAATCAGAATGACCGTGTTGCCATCCGCTGTCACGGAATCGACACCTCTACTAAAGAAATCAAACTCACCCAAATGCAGAGTAAAATTGAAGGGTTCCAGGTATTGGACAGTTTCCACAGTTGCCGGGAATACATCTATATCTGGGGAACCAAAGGTCAGTGTGTAACCTGTGCCTTTTCGCAGAAGATCTGCCCAATCCCAGCAGAAGGTGTCGTCCGTAAAATAGGTAACGCTATGCTGGAAGTAGTCCTGCCCTGCTTTCCAGATTTCCGTAATATTGTATTTGTCGCTGGCCATGGCATCTTTGCTATAGTGGTCTCTAACCCGAAGGTGGAACGTATCACCATCGAGAAGCGCATTGAAGGCATTCACATAGTCATCCACGTAAGGCTTGATATCCTTAGTATAAACCTGGAACTTGGCATAACAGCCCATTTCCGTCTTTTCACCTGTAGGTGGAACCAGAGCAATCATCATACCAAGGCGATAATGGCCAGGCTCCAGCAGGCCATAGCTTTCAGCATAGTCGGCTGTCCAGGAAAACTCTCCATTACAGTCAAGTGTCTGCACAGGAACGATCCATGGATTACCGTCAAGTGTGTGAATCTCTTGATAGGCTGTGCCATCCCATTTTTCAATCCAATATTCGGTTCCGACTTCCAGTGTTCCCTCTGCCTCTGCTGTCCAGGTTTCTGCGGAGATGGGAAGCACACTGGTTTCCGGCTGGTCAATGGAGAGCTGGATATCCACGTCTTCAATGTACCAGTCTCTGGCTACAGCACCTGGACTGGTTTCCTCGTTATAGGGAGCCAGATACTCCTCCATTTCCGGGGTCCAATTAAGCATTCTCGTAACAACCATCACTCCGCAGCCCACCAACAGAGCAGTTAAGGCAATGATCGCGGCAATCAGCAAAGGCCGTCTAAATGTAATGTGTCTTGTCTCAGATCCGATGGTATCGTTCTCCGCTTCGTCATAATACTTTGGGTTGATACTACCCAGACCGATCAATAAATCCTTTCCGTTCATACGTAGATCCCCTCCTTTGCCAGATGGGTGTGGAGTTTGGCTCTGGTTCGGTGGAGCTGGGTTTTAACCTTACTTTCGCTGATACCGTAACGGGCTGCAATCTCCGCTACCGTATCCACGTAAAGATACCGACGCAGGAAAATCAGGCGGCTTTCCTTGGTCAGACCATCCAGAAAGCTTTCCAGAACCCGTCTAAGCTCCCGCCTGTCCATTTCTCCATCCTGCCGGGTATCGGGGATGCACATTTCCATCTCCTGTGTCAGCGCCACTACCTCAGCGTTACGCTTTGCGGCCAGCCGCCAATCCAACCGATTAAAGGACATATTCCTGCAGATGGATGCCAGGAAGGCGTAAAAATACTTAGGGCGTTTGGGAGGAATCGATTTCCAGGTTTCCATATACGTATCACTCACGCACTCTTGCGCATCCTCTCTGTTATTGAGAATATTGTTGGACAGGACATAAAGTTTCCGGCCATAGGCGGTGTCCGTCTCCTTGACGGCCTGCTCGTTGCGCTGGAAGAACAGTTCAATGATCTTCGCATCTTCCACTCAGGATCACTCCTTTCTATTTTTGTTCCTCACCCTAATAGTAAGAATCTCGCATTTAAAGGTTACACCTATTATAATATTTTTTCAAAAAAAGAAAAGTGCCAGCTATCTCATTGCTGAGATAGCTGGCTCTGCATTTTACTCATTCGTCAAATCAGAGAAAACAAAGCAATCACAAACCATTTCCAGGAAATGCTTCTCCTTGGGAAGTCCGGTAAAAACCATTCCTTCATCAGGGACTTCTCCAATAATGATAGAAACAAATCGCTCTTCGTTTTCTAAAAATATCAATCCAGTTCGATCGCTTAGTGCCAACAAGGCAGTGTACCCATCTGCGGTTGTATAATTCCACTGTGTATAGTCGGACATATTGTTCAATCCGAGATGAACAGTGTAAAAAGCATCCTTCTTGATATTATGCATTTGAAACTGAACTGCTTTTTCATAATCACCGGAGAACTCCAACTCTCCCGATGCAACAAAACTTCCGTCCTCATATAGATGTCCATAGAAACAGCGGGGTGCAGCCTCATCAGAAAGGACACCGGACAAACCGTTGGCCTCCATTCCGTCTGCATCCGTTATGAATGTAGACTTACCCAAAAGGTGCAATCCATATTCGCTGCAGATTTCGTCCACTTTATCAACCATATCCTGGGAATAACAGGGATAATCTGTGTATGCCTCAGGACGCTGGTAGTCACTTGAAAACCGTAGTTCGGGATTTTGGATCGTGTAGTCTATGGCATATTCCGACCATTCCTGCAATGCCTGATATGCCGGGCTTCCTTCGTATCCTTGTAGGGAAAGAACTTTCTCCGCAACATACGGTCCTGCATCTATTTCGGGGAATTTTTCCGTTGTATTCTCGGAAATGTCCTCCTCGACTACAGCAATCACTTCTTTTGTGTTGTCTATCACAACAAGTTGTTGCAAACTGTAGAAATAAGCGGTGCAGCCGATCAATAGCATGAGTAATCCGATGATTGCTGCAATGAATAGCGGTTTGCGAAACACCTTTCTTCCCTTTCCAGATTTTTCATAAGTACCCTTCATACCGGAAACGGTATCATTCTCAGATTCTTCAATAAACTTTCGATCAATATGGCTCAGGCCGATCAGCAGATTCTGTCCATTCATACGTAGATTCCCTCGCTTTCCAGAAACGTGCGAAGCTTCGCCCGGGTGCGGCTCAGCTGCATTTTCACTTTGCTTTCTGTCATTCCATACCTTGCAGCGATTTCTGCAATGGTATCCACGTGCCAGTAACGCCGCAGAAAAATGAGTCTGGTGTCCTTCGGAAGGCTTTCCAGGAAGGCATTCATGATTCGCCCAAGTTCCTTGCCTTCCAGTTCCCGGTCCCTGCTGGTATCCGGAAGGCACATCTCCATTTCCTGCGTTAAAGTGACTACTTCAACATTTCTTTTTGCCGCCAATTTCCAATCCAACTTATGGAAAGATAAATGCCGGCAGATGGAAGCCAGAAATGCATAAAAATGATTTGGTCGCTGGGGAGGAATGATATCCCAGGTTTTCATATAAGTGTCACTCACGCACTCTTGCGCATCTTCCCGATTGTTCAGAATCTTATTGGCCAGTACATGAAGTTTTCTGCCATAGGCTTTATCGGTCTCCTGGATGGCTTCTTCCTTTCTGGCCCAGAACAAATCGATGATCTTCGCATCGTCCACTTATGATCACATCCTTTCTTTTGTTCCTCACCCTAGTAGTACGAAACTTATCTGGTTACGTCACCAAAATTCATATTATTTTATATATGTTAATGAGTAATCCCTCCAGGCAACATTACTGTGTGCTTGGAGGGATATCAATTACCTGATATACCGTTATTCAGGCTGTATGTAGCTTCTCAAAACATATCCATTCATTCCATTATAAGAAACAAATGCAAAGTCACCCGTATGGGCCAGTACCAGCAATTTTTCATCTGCCGGAATACGAAGAAGTGTTTCCGCCGCGGTGCTTGGCTTGCATCTCAGACTGATATACTCGTTACAGTCCGCATAATACCAAGATTCTTCCACCGGATGAAAGGCTTCATCAATAGGATACGTATCCTTATCCGTAAAATGCCACCATTCTCCGGAATAGCCCTTGAAGCCATGCTTTTCCATAATCTCTTGTAGAAGCTCAGCATTAGCAGCAGCGGTTTCTGAGCAGTCTGCGTAATCTCGGTCTCCCTTAGCAGAAAAATCATCAAAGCCGGATGGCATTTCCAGTTCATTACCATCCAAATCAAGTAAGGTTACATCCACTCCACTGCCCCGACAATGCGTCCGGTTTCCGGTATCGGGAGGAGAAACATATGTAGGATCCGGGCAAGCCTCCCACAAGCGTGCCTGTCCGGATATGGGCCGGTATGCATCCCAAATTCGCAAAGTCAGATTTTGCTCTTTCAGTTCTTCAGCAACCAGTATCAGTTTTTGAAGGGTTCCATATCGCAGGTATGCGTCAGAGAAATCGTATATTGTTTGCTGTGTAAAGTTATCTGTAGTTGCATATGCCAGGGCTACGTCTACTTCTGGGATATAGTCAATGATGCGGACGAAGTCATCAGCCTTTGCCGTATACGCCTGCAGATCCGGCTGCGTTTCTTCAGAAATCTCCTCTTCCCTGTTTTTTCCGGTGAAGAGCTCATAGAATTTGGCATTGTCAAAAGAGCCGTAATCATAAAAAACGCCCTCACTGAGCCAGGAGCAACAGGAATCTGTTGCCATGGATAATGTCAGAACCTCTCCATTATCCAAAGTCAAGGAAAGAAGTGCTGTAAACCAGCAGTTGGCGCCGCCATGAAGCTCTTTGGAATTAGATAGCCACCCCTCCAACGTTTTTAGCTTTTGGGGATCTGTGATGGTGTGGGTTCCATTCCAATCCAGTGTGGCAGACTTGATATTCTTGATTTGTCTGGGCCGGACAGGTTCTTGCATGTTAAGAGCCGCGGCTGCCTCCATACTCATTTCATAAAGCGCATCTGCATCAGTAGCCGAAATCTTTCCTGAGCCAAGAGTCAAAATCTCTCCGCTTGTAAGCAGTTCCCACCAATAATCCTGATACCGAATCCAAATACCCATGCTGCTGTCTCCGGATTCCCAATGCGCGTCTGTATCAGCCTTATCCAACGCGGTTTCAAAGGCACTGATCCATTTATCCTGTTGGATTGGAGTAAAATAGCGGGCATCCTCACCTGAGGTGGTGTCCTTGGTCGGTTGAAACCTCAGGCATAGTTTTGTCCGGTCATGTTCTGTTGTTAGTTCGTATGTTTCACTTTCGGGAACAGTCTCTACAATAGTTGGAATAGTGGTAGCCTCCGTTTGCTGGGTTGTACATTCAATGGTTTCACAGGCAATGGTGTCTTCCGTTTTAGAATTACAGCCGGAAATGGCTGCGCTCAAAAGAAGCACAAACAGCATTGTATACAGCTTTTTCATAATCATGACTCCTTGTGTTTGTACGTATGAAGTATATCACGCTGGAAAAATAGAGTAAAGGTATGCAAGAAAATCTTAATGAATATCCGTATCTGCTATTCGAAATTGTTAGAGCCACGGGAAGACCCGTGGCTCAGTTCCATTACTCGGAAAGATATAGATTCAGTGACTGCAAGGCACTTTCCGCTGCCTCTTCCGGGGTAATTGCGCCGGTACAGCAGTCATACATAGGCTCCATAACCATGTAGCGGATGGTGCGGTTGGTATTGGCGGGGGTGGAGAGGTTTTCAACCCAGACCCGCAGTTCTTCCCGCTGAGCCGCGTTGGGCCACTGGGCATGATAGCTTCTGTCGGGACCGTCACTGTAAACGGTATCCACATACCGGTCTTCCGACAGTTCCCGGTCGAAGGTCACCTGGTTTACCGGGAAGCCGGTGGTAAGATCCTTGGCCTGAACCTCATCGCTGAGCATGAAGGAGAGGAATTTCTCTGCCGCCTGCGGGTGCTGGGCGGTGTTGAGGATGCCCATGATCCTCCGGGGCAGGAAGACATTGGTGGCCTGTCCGTCCAGAGGTCTGGTGATATAACCGTCACCTAAGTATTCTTTTTCACCGGCCAGGACCATGGAATAGCAGTACATACCGTCCAGCGTGCCCGCGGGAAGATAGCAAATATCCCCGTGAACTGCGTTGGCACCGGAGAGGCCCGTATACTGTCCGGGAATGGACCACGCTTCGCCGCTTTCATATTCTGCCCGTACTTCCGCCATCCATTCTTCATTTGCCTGACGGAAATCTTCATCCAATGCGTACAGCTCCGTCATGGCGGCATAGAATTCCGTCAGTTTTTCCCTGTTCAGGGTTCCGTCAGGATTCATCCAGGCGGCAGAGCAGCTGTCGTAAAAGTCATCTGCCATGATATCCGGGTACATGCCGTTGACTACCCGGCTTTCCGGGGCAATTACCACCTTGGCCTGCTTGGCGGCTTCCGCCAAAGAGGCCAGGTCGTGGATCTGGGACACATATTCTTCCTTGCCATAAATAGCCGGGAATGTGAAGGTGGTGGGCACAGCACAAATCTTGTCACCATCGGCATAGCAGTCGGTGATGTTCCGAAGCAGAGGATCACCCCGATCCAGAACGTGGCTCACATCCGCCAGCACGCCTTTTTCCAGATAGCTTTGAAGATTAAATCCATCCAGGCAGATCAGGTCGGGACCGTTGCCTGCCAGAATTTCCGTGTTAAGGGTACGGATGGCATCGGCTTCCGTCATGCCATCGTCACCGGAAAGGCCGATCTCGTGGTTCACGGAGATATCCGGGTTGGCCTTCTGAAACTGGGTGATCATCTGGGTAATGTCCTCATCCTCATACAGGCTGTAGATATTCAGCTGGGTTTCCGCCACCAGAGGGGCCTCCTCGTCAAAGGTAAAGTGGCACAGGGTGGGCACACCATCCACATATGCCAGCAGGTAGAAGCTGCCATCGTCACTGCCTGTCAGCGCCACGGGATAACAGGTGGGGTCCCCCAGCGTGGAGCGGGAACCGCTGACCAGCTCCTCCGTGACACTTCCCCCAGGAATGTAGCTATAAAGGCCATCGAAGGTGGTGAAGAACAGGTAACCGTCTTTGTTTTCCCAGAAGGTCATCCGGGGTGTCGTTCCCTCGTTTTTCTCCAGAGAATCTTCGATTTGGGCCTTCATCACATCAGGCAGGGCCGTGGTTTCGCCGTCGTGGTAATAGCTGGCTGTCCGCATGCCCATGATGTAGACATCATCGCCGCCGCAGCCTGTGCGGAATGGCAGACTCTCCAATTCACTGATGTTTTCCCCAAATTCTCCGGTGGTCAGGTCGATTTCACGAACCTCGAAGCTGTAAACCTGAGCAAACAGCCGTCCATTCTCTGTAAAGTCCGCATAGGGAAGGAAGTACCCCTTTTCTGGCTGCAGATCCTTGAAGCCAATGGGCAGCTCCCGGCATTCGCCGGAGTTTTCCACCACCCAAATGTGGGTCTGATAGGTACCGTCCCCTAAGTCCTTGATTGTATCGCAGAAGACGGTTCCGTCACTGTGCAGGGCAATGGATTCCACATTGCCGCTGGACAGGATTTCGGCGGGCAGGGAAACAGGGTCTTCCCAAGCCGTTCTGTCTGCCGTGGTGGTGCACAGCAGGATATTCTCGCCGTCCTTCTCCAGAGCCACCCGGAGCCGTCCGTCGGAGAGCATCACCATGTCTTTTGCATAGCGGCTTTCCGGCAGGTAGAGATTTTTCTCCACATACCGCCCTGTGGCAGCGGTGCTGATGGAGGGCATCAGAGCCTCCCCAATTTCTTCTTTTTTCTCTTTTCCGCATCCTGCAAAGCAGCTCAGCGCAAGAGCAAAAACAAGCAGTACGGATAAGATTCGTTTTATCTTCATGTGTTTGTTCCTCCTTATTGAAGATGGAACCAGTATAAACCTGCAATCTCTAAAAAGCCTCTAAACCAAGGGCAATTCCACCACAAATTCGGCACCCCCTATGGTGGCATCCTGCACCCAGATACGACCGTTGTGCATCTTTACGATTTCAGCAGCAATGCTTAAGCCCAGACCGAAATGCCCCCGGTGGGAGCGTGACTTTTCGCTGCGATAGAACCGCTCAAATATTCTGCGTTTCTCATTGTCCGGCACACCAGGGCCGGTATCGGACACACGGATCTGTACGTTTTTTCGATGGACGGTCAACTCCAGTTCAATCTTTCCGGGAGCAGGCGTATGATTTCTGGCATTATCCAAAAGGATAGACAAAACTTGATTGATACCATCCCTATCCAGATTCATGGATGGAACATTTTGCTCATAGAGGGATAGTGTAAGCTCTATTCCCTGCTCTTTCGCCAACGGATAATGTGCTTCATACACCTCTAAAAGCAGCATATCAAGCTCTACCGGTTGCTTTTGAAGTGCCCAGCCTTTACTATCCGAGCTTGAAAGTGTCAGCATGTCCCCTATCAGACGGGACATCCGGTTTCCTTCCCGATGGATCATATCAGAGAATTGGGAGCGCTGCATCGGCTCTGCACGCTCCATAGCAGAAGCTGCAGAGAGAATTGCAGCCAAAGGTGTTCTGAGCTCATGAGAAGCCGCTGCGATAAACTCAGTCTGCCGCTGCTGATTTTCCTGAATGGGACGCAGCATTTTCCCGGTAAACAGCCAGGAGAAGATTACCAGCACAAAGACCGCGACTGAAGATGCAAGGAAAACAAGTACCCGCTGATTTTCAATTCCGGCTTCCATCTGGGCCAGAGAGTACAGTAAAATCAGATCCACCATGGAATCTTGCTTTTCGATTCGATAGGCTGCCGCATAGTAGCCATCCATGGAAAATAATCGATAGCCGTTTTTGCCGGACGGCAGTTGGGCAATCTCCCATGCTGTCTGAAATACAGGCTCCAACTTTTCTTTTTCCGGAGAGAGGGTCATAGAAAACAAGGGCATTCCCGCATCCAGCACGGAAATATGGACATTGGGATCCGCTTCCATTTGCCGCAGCCAGTCATCAGAGATCTGATTCTGCACCTCCAAATAGGAGGAAACTGCATAAACCGTGTCTGTGAAATTTTTGTAAGTCTGATCTTTTGTATTTCTCTCCGATAAAGATAGGCATAGCAGAACCAGGCATATCATAATCCCGCTGGTAATAATACTATTGAATGCAGTCAGCTTCCAGCGTAATTTATCAAACATGGCCTTCCTCCAGTCGGTAACCCACACCACGAACAGTAGCAAGCTGTACCTTTGAACCTACCTTTCGCAGGCTGCGCCGCAGGAAATAGGTGTAGTTATCCAGATTTCCATCTTCTACCTCGGAATCCATGCCCCATACCCGGAGCAGGATCGTTTCCCTGGGCAGAGTCTGTCCCGGATTACGCAGGAACAGTTCCAGAAGATCTCCGAGCCGCTTTGACAACACCGTTGTGTTGCCTTCCCGGGATAAGGTCAACGTATGGGGTTCATACTGAATATCTCCAAAGATAAGCTTTTCGGAAAGCCGCATCACTGCCGGTCGGCGCAGAACGCTGCGGATCCGGGCCAGCAGTTCTTCAAAGGCAAAGGGTTTCACTATGTAATCGTCTGCACCATTGTTCAGACCTGTGGTACGGTCATGGAGCTGCCCCAGGGCCGTCAGGAAAATGACTGGGGTTTGAATATTCTCTCTACGCATAATAGACAATACTTCCATGCCATCCAGACCGGGCAGCATCCGGTCCAGCAGGATCAGATCATGCAGTTGCTCCCGGGCACAATGTAGTCCATCGTCGCCATTCATTGCAACATCTACGGAAAAGCCCTCCTGCCGCAGCTGAAACGGAATAGTCTGGCATAGGGTTTCGTCATCTTCAATCAGCAGTATCCGCATAGCGCTGCCTCCTTAGTGTCCACACGGTCAACAGAATTGCTGCCGTGGAAGATAGTATTGATTTTACCATATCCATCATCATTTGCAAGTGCCGCTCTCCCATGGGTGTGCGCAGTACCAGCTGGAAATTCACCCTTTGTTCTCCCCACCAATTTCCCCAGAAAGAGAATTCTGACCAACGGGATGGGAACATATCCGGAAAAAAGCGCATCCTGCTGCCAAGAAGAACCAGCGAGCAAATCATAATCAGCAGAAGGGTCATTCTTTTTCCCGGACTGCGTATACGTTTTTTTCCACAGAAATATAACTTTAAAGTCAGGTACAGAGGTAGAAGTAAAAGATAGTCATATACAGCTACCCACAAGGCATAGTAGTCGATCACTTCCCCTGCAAGTCCCCAACGAAGGAGAAATTGCTGAGCACTTTGTTTACCTGTTTCTGCTGAAACATTCAAAACACAACGATTCAGAACCAAACCGTCTGACGTTTCCGCAATTGCCAGCATTGTTGGCTGCGCGGCAGAAATCGTGTCAAAGGTCCTGTAGGCTCTGTCAAGATACCACACAGTCTGTTCAGAGCAATCCGACGTTCCGAAAAGGGTTAGTGCGGTGGCATCATCCAGATAACAGCCAGAGCCCCAGGTAAGTTCCCCTGCATCCAGCAGGCCAGGATTTCCGAACACAAAAACCTGCAGGACTTCGGCAACGCATCCCGTTTCCTTGCATGACACCCATTGATTTTCCCTTTCTCCCCAAAAACAGAATCCAATAGAATCAACCAGGGCCGTTTCCTGGGTGAAGATGTCTTCTGCACGGGCAGCATCGATTGGCTCTGACAACAGCAAGTAAGTAAGATTTGCTGCTTCCTTTGCAGACAGGCAGAATAGCACTGCACAGACGTAGAGGATAACCGACAGCACAATCTGCAATACCTTTTTCATCCCCATGCTATTCCACCCGGACTCTGCTTCCACGGTCGATTTCCCGGTCAGCCCCAACGATCACCAAATCTTTTTGGCCTATAGCACCCTCCGAAATGGCAACCATGGTTGCGTTCTGCTCCAGCACCGTCACATTGACCTTTCTTGCCTGAAGTTCATCTCCCATAATGGACTCTGTCTGCTCTACGATTAACACATAAGGCTGATTCCTGCTGTCCAGGCGTAGGGCGGACAGGGGTACACAGCAGGCATACAGCTGTGATTTCTTTGTAAAACGCAAATGGATATTGGCTCCAAGTGCTAAATTATCAGCTGGGATTTGAACCGTCAGGCGGTAACCCCCTCCTGGTTCCTCTGAAGTGGAAAAAGTGGTCACCGGTAAATCCTTATACACTTTTCCTGTGCTTGTTTGCAGCAGTACCTTGTCCCCAACGCCGATATACTGACTGTCCTCTTCTGTTGCAAAACCTGAGAACTTACAGCCCTGGCTCAAATCTGCCAGCAAGATTGCAGTGGTGTCAGTGGTTTTCTCACCGGTCTGCACATTGCATTTGGTGACGATGCCATCTGTTGGTGAAAGGATCATTCCTTCTGCCTCTTTCAATGCCTGCAGCTTTTCCAATTCCAGCTTCATCTGGTCATAGGTGATCTGTCCGATCTGCGCAGAATTATTGGTTCCTGCCGGGAGATTGGCCGAACTGACTGCGCGCCCATAGGTGGTTTTCGTGGATTCCAATGCTGCAACCGCATCATCATAGTCTTCCTGCGCCTGTTCAACAGCATCGATCAGGTCTTGCTCGGATACTTCTGTATCACTGCCTTGCCTCTGATAGAAAGCTTCCAGTTCTGCATCTGTATTGGAAACTGCTTGCTGCGCCTGCTGCACCGCAGCTTCGGCAGCAGACAACCGATCAGCATAGCTGGCACGGACAGATGCTTCGATTTGATCTTTTTGCTCCTGACTCAATTCTGTTTCCATGGGAATTGGTTCCGCTGCAAAAACAGGATCAACAGGAGTGGCAATTTCTTCTGTTGGATTCATTTCATCACCGAGAACGGTTTCGTCGTTTGTATGTGTTTCTTCTGGCATTGCTGCCTGAGAAGCAGCCTCCTGAAGTTCTGACGCAGCCTGGGAAATGGCATCCAGAACAGCCTGCTCGATTTCTCTTTCTAAACTTTCCAGATCAGCAACAGTACTGTCATACTCTCTTTTTGCCTCCTGACAGGTAAGCAGCAATGCATCTTCCTCTTCCTTTTCATTGGAAACACCATTATAGAAGTTTTCCAATGCCGTTTTGGCTCTGTCCAAATCCCGCTTGGCACGGTCAACCGCAGTTTGTGCTTGGGCCACTGCGTTGTCATAGTTTTCTTCAGCCTGAGCCTGTTGGTTTTCCCTCTGCTTCTGGGCGTTGGAGTTTTGTGCCCAGGCATCCCAAACGGATAACTGCTGCTTTTTCATATCCTGTTCCTGTTTTAAGATCGCTTCATCCAAATAATCAAGATCCAGAATGAACAGGACATCCCCTTGTTTTACCTGCTGACCTTCATTGACACAGATGCTGCCGATCCGCAGTCCACCGATGGTGGTGACTGCCAGTTCCTGATTCTGAAGCACCTTACCTGTGATCTGAACCGTGTGATTGATGGTTCCACTGGAAGGCATTTCCGTTCGTACCACAGCGGTTCCATACTGATAAATGGCTCTGGAAAGGATAGTAAACAGGATCATGACCGCGAAGAACAAGCTTATCCATTTCCAAATGCCGCCCTTTTCTTGTTTCAAGTACATAACTAATCCTTTCCTCCCGACATGGCGATTCCCTGTTCCAAATACTCCTGGCATTCCAAAAACAGCAATAGTGCCGGGATCAGCATCATGAGTGCTGCAGCAAATCCTAATCCCATTTCTTCCATACCGATTTCAGGCAGGAACAGGGACAAGGGCCATAGGGATTTCGTTTTCAAGTAAGTCATTGGCTGCTCGATCATATTCCAGGAATCCAGGAAGGTCAGGATACATACTGACAGGATTCCTGGTGCGCCCATGGGAATGCCAATTTGGCAGAAGATCTGCAGTTCTTCTGCGCCATCCAACCGAGCTGCTTCGATAATCTCTTGTGGGATCGCTTTAAAAAAGCGGTGCAGGATAAATACCGGGAACGTGGAAAAAACAGCTGGCAGAATTACAGCTCCAAGGGTATTCAGTAAATTCAAATCATTCAGCACCAGGTATTGCGGAAACATCAGCACCTGGAAAGGCATAAGCATCAGGACTATGTAGAGATTCAGAATAGCCTTTTTACCTTTAAGAGGAAACCTGGCCAAAGCCCAGGCGGCTGGCACATCCACCAGAAGCTGTCCTGCCAGAATGAAAAAGGATATGGTGACGGAGTTCCAGAACATAGCAAAAAATCCCGGACTGTCCAACAAGACTTCCACCAACGATTTCAGTGTTGGTGCAGCAGGAAGCAGCGGCCAGTTAGCGGTTCCCTCTGTGCCAGCAAATACTGGTGATAGATTCATCTCCAATTCCCACTGTGCAGAAAAGGTTCCGGTGATGGCAATCCAAATTGGAAAGCATATCAGGAAGGATAAAAGCAGCATCATGGCTGCAATCAGAATCATTTTTGTCTTTTGCATATTAGTCTTCTCCATCCCATGCTTTCCGAAGCAATCCGATCAGAATAAACACAACAGAAGAGGTCATAACAGAAGCGGCGGCAATCTTATCAAAGTCCAGTTCCCTGAACCAGTTATTGTACAGGTGCTGCAACAGGTACATACTCTCATGAGGATAATCACCGGCAACCAGCCATGCCTCCCGAAATACCTTAAAAGAATTGAGCAGGGACATGACCGTGATGGTATAGGCTGTTCCCCTGAGGTTTGGAAGTGTAATGTACAGAAATGCCTGCCATTTCCCTGCCCCATCCACCTGAGCTGCTTCATAGATTCCTTCCGGGATTGCTGATAGTCCTGCGGTCCACAGGATCATGGTATAGCCTAAGTTTTTCCAGAGATAGCTGATCACCAACATCCAAAAGGAAGCGTCTGATCCCATCCAGCTGATCCCATTGCCGCCCAAGGTCAGCAGTGCACCATTGATCAGACCATTGTCATGGAACAACACTTTCCAAACCAGAACTACAGACGCAGCCGGAACTGCCATGGGCATCAAAAATATGCTCCGAAGGGTACTGCCGATCCCGGGAATGGAGTACAGCAACACTGCTAATGCCAGGGAAATCATGATCAGCAGAGGGATACAAACTGCGGTAAATTTTCCAGTGTTGGTGATGGCCCGTTGGAAAGCAGCATTGTTCACCACGGTAATGTAGTTTCTTACACCGACCCAATTGCCGCCAATGGCACTTTGAAAAGAGCGAATCAATACCTGCAGCATGGGTAACAGAGAAAAATAAAGAACACCCAATAGGTTTGGGATAAGGAATGACCAATAGATGATTGATGATTTTGATATTACAAAAAAGTTATTACGCTTCTGTATCATGGCCTACCCTCCCTTTTTACAATGCTTTGATATATATCTACAACATGAAACTCTAAGTTATCTCTAAACTTAGCATCTAACAAATAAATAAGCTCTGGTATAGATCAATCAAATCTATACCAGAGCAAAAATAACCATAGAACTTAAGTATCTTCGACTTTCATAATCACCTTCAAACGATGGACTAGCTGACCGTTTTCCAGTTCATCACGGTCGATCACAGCAATCCCCAGCTGGGCGGCACGGTGCCGGGATGCGGCATTGCACCGTCCAGTAGAGACGATGGCAGCTTTGGCTCCCTTGCCACCAAACCGATCCCGCATGATCGCAAGTTCATTGAGGGCCTCGGTCTTGATATCACTGACTTTGCAGCTAATGAAAAGTGGGACCACGCCTCTGGTCGCCATCACATCGATCTCGTTGATCACACTGGCGTGACCCAGAACTTCATCCCACCGAACCACAGCGCTGATGATAATATCGTTAAAGATATTGGCATCCAGGCAAGCCTTATAAACATAAAGTTCCAAAACGCTGCCAACATCCCGAAGCCAGGCGCGTGTATTTTCATCCCGGAAACGGAAAGAGACTGAGTCGCCGGAAACGATATTCAGATCATGGAGAAAGCCGATGTCTTCAAAGGCCTGCAGTGCCTCTTCATTTGCCGATATTCTGCCGCCCCGTTCCCCCTTCACGATATACTTTCCCTGAACGTACATGGGAGGAACCTGGCCGTATTCAGCCGGAGAAATTCGCTGCATGTAAGTAATTGTGTCCGTCCAATCCCGGCGATACTGAAGGAAACAATCAAAGAAAGGATCGATATCCTTCAAATATTCCCTAAGCGTTCTGTTATCTACCCGACCTGGGAGCAATGTGCCGCCTGCCATTAAGAAAAAGTCTTCTACCGAATACAGAATATCACAAGGCAGATCATCTGCGAACTCCGCGCCGGAGATATTGTAGAACCGGTTCTTTTTCCGGGAGTATGTGAATACAGAAACATTTGCCTTGGACGCGAACATACCTGCTGCAAACAGTTCTGCATCACTGCCGCCAGTGATATCCAGCGCACAATCAGGATACTTCTCGCTGATGGACAGAAGTTGCCGTAAGATGCGGTCAACCTTATATTGGCTGGCTTCCACAAAAATTAATTCCGGATCCCAACCCCGATGGCGAAAAAAGTCACCGATCTGCTCCTGGCGTTGCTGGCTTTGGGCTACCTCTGTAGGACATAAAAAGATAATTCGCTTGGGGCGAAACATATCAGCAGCCAAAACGTTTTCAATGGCCCGTTCGTCGTAGAGTTCAATTAAAGTATTCATGATTGTCTCGCCTTTCTTTGATACGGAAGAAACAGGATGTAAGCTATATTTATATTATACCGCAAAATAAAATGTCACACAAGAGGATTGACTGTTCTTACATCCCTATTTTAAGCATCACTATAATTCTTCTTGTCACGACTAAAGTTGCGAACCAATTTGTAGAATGTACTCTTCTTAACCGAAAGCAGCTGCATAGCTGCTACTGCAGTTATTTCTCCCCTAACCCATTTAGAATATACTTCATCCCAGTTATCCGGATACTCCGCCTTAGGCCTTCCGAGATGTTTCCCCTTAACTCTGGCTGCTGCAATGCCTTCCTGCTGACGTGCATGAGTGGTCAAGCGCTCCTGCTCTGCCATACTGGCCAGAACCTCAATCAGAATTGTATTGATCATCTCAATGATCCATTCCTGACCTTCCGGCGGATCGATTAGAGTAGTCTGAATATCCAGGACCATTACACGGATGTTCCTGCTCTTGAAATATTCCAACTCCTGCTTGATATGATTCTTATTTCTGCTGAGTCGGTCCAGGGACTTTACGACCAGCACATCACCATCGCGGAGTAATCTATTCTTCAAGAACGTATAACCGTCACGCTCTAGAGTCTTTCCACTTTCCTTATCCGTTACGATGTCCCGATCAGAAATACCGTATTGCTGCAAGGCAATGATCTGACGATCCAGATTCTGCTCCCTGGTTGATACACGGGCATATCCATATATTTTTCTCATGCCACTTCCCTATTGTGTCTGTAAAGCACCAATGTATTTACGGCTATGTCTGCAAACTATTTTGGATACTTTTCGGACACGTTTTCCTTTCATTTAGTGTAATCAAACATGAGTCTGAAAAGGTAGACCTTTTCGAACTGCTTTATTACACGTTTAAAGAAGAGAAATTGCAAAGAAAAAGGTGCTACATTCGCATGCAGCACCTTTACTATTATAATATTGGACGTTAATCAGCAAGGCGTAATCTATCCACTGTGCTTTGCTTTGCTGTCTGACCGTACAGGATGGACGGGATCAGCCAACCGAACAGGGCGAAAATGGGAATGACCAGGAGAACTGGAAGAATGGTGAAGTTTGCGCTGAAGAACCAGAACATGGATTCCAGCATTTTGCCGATCAGCGGATTCAACAGGATTGAAAGAATCAGGGCAGCAAGGGAGGAACCCAGGGCATAGAACAGACCCTCGTAGATCAACATGGTTTTTAGCTGCTTATTGGTCATGCCGACGGCCTGCAACACCGCAAATTCCCGTCTGCGGGACAGGATGCCTGTCATGATGGCATTGATGAAATTGAGAATACCGATCAGAGTGATAATGGCACAAAGCAGACCACCCAGCAGTAGGAACATTGTCTGGAAGCTGTAGAATTCATCCCGCATTTTTGCCTTGCTTTCATACATGAGTTCAGACAGAGGATCTTCTGTCAGCTTTGCAAGAAATTTTTCCGCTGCTTCTTCGGATGCTAAATCCGGGGTGTCAAAAAGCCAGAACATGGGTGTGACTTCCCGCCCACTCTCCTCTGTCAAGCGGTCTACCGGCAGAACAAAGCGGTAGCCTATGGTGGTATAGCGATAGCTCATGGGCGTGGGCAGAGTCACATAAGCGCAGATGGTGTAATCGATGTCATGGCTTTTGGTGATATGAGACTGAATATATTCCATGGGTGTGTTCTCATTCATTTCTTCCCCGGTCCGGCTGTCGATATACATGGTTTCTTCTACATAGGTAATGGTCTGGGTGGAGCCAACAGGCGGATAATAATCCGGTGTGGATACATTACCGTAATCGTCGGTATAGACCACCATTGCGATTGCTTTCTCTTCCGGCTGGAAGATCGGTGCCAGATCGCCCTCCACAACAGTCAGCTTTTCAAACAGGGGCTCGTCCAGGCCTTCAATCAAAGCAGTTTCCCCAATCAGCTCTCCTTTACGGAGCTGTCGATCCAAAGATGGTTTCACCGCATTGGGAGAATCGTAATAATAAGCAACATCGGAAAGCCAGCTTTCTTCATTCATCCAGCCTATGATGTGAGTGCCAAGGGGTTTATAGCCGCAGCCAGACAGGGACTGGCTGGTATTTGCCTGTATTGAGGCAATCTGTTCTTTGTTGATAAAGGTTTCTGTGTTATAAGCATTGCGGAAATATCCTGTGGAGCTTACGATAAAGTCCGCACAGGTCTGCTTTGCCAGATATTTCTCCATGTCAAAGCCCCCTGTGAAGGTGACAAGGACGTTCAGCAGTACAACGGCCAGGGCAAGAGATAACATGACCAGTGCTGTTTTTCGTTTGTTCCGTCCCAGATTTGCAAAGGCCATCTGATGGATCTTCGCACCTCTGGTCGTGCGCTTCTTTTTCTTATGGGCGGTATTTTCCACATACTTTGCGGCTTCTACAGGAGATACCTTTGCTGCCATCTTTCCGGGCTTGGCGCAGGAAAGAAGAACTGTTATCAGAGAAAATACGGCAGATGCGGCGAAGATCAAGGGCGAACTGCTGACCATGGTACTGGCGGTGCCAAAGTTGGATTGTTCCATAATAGTGGGCATTAATGCTACACCCACGCCATACCCCAGGATCATACCCACGGGAATGCCCACGATGCACATGAGCAATGCCTGCTGGCGGATAATGCGTTTCAGCTGCCGGGGTGTGACACCGATGGTTTTTAGCAGACCATAAAACCGGATATCTCCGGTGACGGAAATCTGGAAGATATTATAGATAATCAGGAAGCCCGTAAAGATGACCAGCAACAGGAAGGCCAGAATGGCGATCACCGTGGACGCATCCGCTGTGGCTTTGACGTTGGCACTGGTATAGCCCCAGTTGACACCGATTCGGTAGCATTGCTGCTCTGTCTCCCAGGGCAACTCCAATTCCTCAATCACCTGCGCCATCTGGCCCTCTATGTTCATTTCAGAATGGAGCATCACATTCAGGTCAGTGCGAAAATCCTGCAAGCCATTGGTTCTTCCTTCGGCTTCCACAAAATCTGCATATTCCTCGGAAATGTTGATATAGTGGACAGGCATGATGTCGTCATACTCCCACCAGCCGACCAAGGTGAAGGTATCTGTTTTGTCATAGGCATACTGGTACTGGTCACCCACTGTGAAGGTAAGGGTCACTTCTGCACCCAATTCCGGCTCGATTCCCAGCAAGGCTAAGGCATTGGTGTCCATGGTGATCTCTTTGCCGCTTCGGGGAATGTGGCCCTCGATTGGTGATGCAAAGCTCCACTGGGTACAGTTCTTGTCCATAAAGCTGACTTCTGCCGGGACTTTAGCAAAGACTCCGGTTCCGATGTAACCGATATTGGTTCGCTCTCCCACAGCCTGGATCTTCCGGTGTGAGGAAATGGCAGCAATTTCCTTGTCTGTTACTTGCTTATAAGAACCGTGGGGATAGCCGCCGATCTGCCGAAAAGTGTACATCTCATAGGTTCGGTTGATGGACAGGGCGATGGTAAAGAGCGATGTAAACAGCAGCGTCGTTAAGACAATTGCTAGGATGGCAATGAGGTTGCGTTTCCGGGAGGCCCAGAGGGTTCGTAAGCTGAGTTTACGAATACATTTCCGGTTTCTGACGTTCATACTGCCACCCCCTTAGCTACGGGTGACGATCTTGCCGTCCTCAATGCGGATGATCCGGTCTGCCATCTGGGCGATCTCCTCGTTGTGGGTGATCATCACGATAGTCTGGGAGAACTTCTGGCTGGTGACTTTCAGCAGGCTCAGAACATCCTGAGAGGTTCGGGAGTCCAGATTTCCCGTAGGCTCGTCCGCCAAAATGATGGCAGGAGCCGCAGCCAAAGCCCGGGCAATGGCGACACGCTGCTGCTGACCACCGGAAAGCTGACTGGGCAGGGCATCCAATCGCCCATCCAGACCCAGGGTCTGGACGATTCTTTGCACAAATTCCTTGTTCACCTTACCTCCATCCAGCTCGATGGGCAGAACGATATTTTCATAGACGTTCAGCACCGGGACGAGATTGTAGCTCTGAAATACAAAGCCGATCTTCCTGCGGCGGAAAATGGTCAGGGCTTCCTCTTTCAGAGAAAAAATGTCCTTTCCATCCACGATCACCTTGCCTTCTGTGGGCCGGTCCAATCCGCCCAGCATGTGCAGCAGGGTGGATTTGCCGGAACCGGAGGTGCCCACGATGGCGACAAATTCTCCGTTCTCAATTTGCAAATTCACGCCGTCCAAAGCCCGGACTTCTGTATCACCGGAACCATAGATTTTGCGTAAGTCTTTGGTTTCCAAAATGCTCATAGGATTACCTCCAAAGGGAAAAGTCTGTACTGTCTTCCGACACTACAGACTTTACAATAGAAATCTTTCCAGGTTCTGTCGAGAATCTTACAGTTTTGAAAGATTTCAATTTCTGGGCAAATATAGGGAGAAGGTGCTTCCCATTCCTTTTTCAGAAATGACCTTTACATAGCCGCCCTGACCTTCCGCAATTTGCCGGACAAGATACAAGCCGATGCCGACACCTTCTTCTGTCTGGTGCTCCATGCCACGATAGAAACGCTGGAATACTTTTGGCTGTTCTTCCTCCGGGATTCCTGTTCCGGTGTCCTTGATATGGACGGCGGAAAACAACTCGTAGGACGTAACATGGACACGGACTTCTCCATTAGATGGTGTATACTTCACTGCATTGTCCAACAGATTGAAAATTGCTTCCTCTGTCCATTTGGGATCAAAGACAGCATCAGCATCTTTGGATTCTGCCACAATGGAGATGCCCTTTTCCACCGCTTTGGGTGCAAGCTGGGAAATGGCGGACTGGATTACGGAAGCCAGATTCCCGGCAGAGGGACGAAGGGAAATGATCCCGGATTCCAGCCGGGAGGTTTTCACCAACGCATCGATGAGACTTTGCAGCTTTCTTGACTGGCATTCCAGAGAATCCACACAGGGCTGGCTTTCCTCTGGCAGCGGCTGTTCCCGCAAAAGCTGTGTGTAGAGAAGTATGTTTGCAATTGGGGTTTTGGTCTGGTGGGAAATGTCGGCAATGAGGGTTTTGATCTTATCTTTTTCTGCCTGTACATTCTTTGCGGAAGTGGCTGATGCAGTCAGATAATGAGCCAGCTTGCTTTCTAAAGAAGAGAGCATACTCTCATCGAAATGCTTTTCAGTGAAGTCTCCTTGCATAGCAATATCCAGCATCCGGTTCAGATTCTCCATGATCCTCCGAGTTCGGTGACGATACCAGAAAACAATGCAGGTCGCGATAATAATCACCATTATGATAGCAAGAATCGTCATATCACTTCACCGCCCAGGTATAACCGATGCCGTACACCGTTTTTAGGTATTTGGGACTGGATGGGGTATCTTCCAATTTATCCCGCAGCCGCTTCACAGTAACAGACAGAGCATTCTCGTCCACATACTCGGCGCCATCTGTCCAGATCCGGTCCACCAGCACGGCACGTGTTAAAGTCTGACCACGGTTTTCCACCAAGATCCGCAGCAGCTTTTGCTCCGTCTTGCTCAGCTCAACAAGCTGCCCATCCTTGCGAAATTCAATCCGGTCAAAGTCAAACTGGAAACCGTCAATTTCTGTGCAGGTTGATTTTGCAGAGATGCTCCGACGAAGCTGGGCATTGACCCTGGCCCGTAAAACCGCAAGGGAAAAGGGCTTGGTGATGTAATCGTCTGCTCCGGACTCCAGCCCGGTGACAATATCCATTTCCATGTCATTGGCAGTCAGCAGAATGATGGGAACGGCTCTGATTTTGCGAACTTCATTCAACAAATCCAATCCACTGCCGTCGGGTAAATTGATGTCCAGGATCAGCAAATCAAAGCGCTCACGGTCAAGCACATGCCGACCTTCCGACAGGGTATGGCACAGCACAATCTGCAAAGAAGGATTTTGCAGCGCCAGCCGAATGCCGTTGCCCAGGGTGATATCATCTTCTATAAGTAAAATCTTTTGCATGGAAAGCACCTTCACGATGGTTATTGTTTGATAATAATATCACATTGAATCCAGATTGTCGATGTAATAAGTATTAATTCTTTCTTGCTATTTAATCATATAGCCAATATAATACATATGAAAGAATGTGTATCCATGCCATACCGATTTAAAGAAGCTCGCCTACAGGCCGGCCTTACCACAGTTCAATTAGCTCAGAAAATGGGTGTGACACAGGCGGCTGTCAGTCACTGGGATGCCGGCAAAAAGGTGCCCGGAACAGAGACGCTTTGCAAACTGGCGGACCTATATGGTGTTACCATTGATTACCTTCTTGGCCGTTCTTCTGATTTAGGCAGTATGATTACATCTACGGAAATATTAGATGCCTCTACCCTGCCCGCGCTGCACGGAAAGCCGGTATGGACTTCTGAGTTCGGCTGGGGTATCGTAAATTCTATTCAGAAGCATGTTATTTTCATGGAAGGTATAACAGTTCCTTTTGATGAATTACAGGGGTTTAGTGTTCTTCCACCTTCTTTCACCGTCGGTTATCATCCCTATGGTACACCGGTTGCTTATGAGGACCTAAAGAAATTTTCGCAGCTCTGGATCGAACCGATTCTCCCAGACTCATTTTCACGTGATGAATTACGAGGCTGGTATAAGATTCATGCTTTCTATGCTGAAAATGAGTATGGCACAAGGTTCCTGTTTGATACCTATGGATCAAAATGGCTTGCTTTCGAACAAAAACTATAACTTAAGGCGTCAGTGATTTACTTCACTGACGCCTTTAAGGTTTTTATCTTATTGAATATCCTCAGTTGTTTTTAGAATGTTGAGTCCAATTACATGAAGGCCTGCCAACGAATAGTCTTCATTCAGCACTTCACCGATCCAAACTTCACCATTTCCCATCATGATTCCGGCGTAATTGCAAAACATATCGATACAACTCTCATTACGAATCGCTTCAATCGAATTATCATCCAGGTGTGCTTCAAATGGAGCTGCCAAAAAGGAAGTGCTATCTTCATATGTAACACCAGCAATTGTGATAGGATAGGCAACACATTCAGACAATTTTTCCCAGTCCTCTGCAAGGATGCATTCCCGGACTTTTTTCGCAAACTGCTCTACTTCGGACTTCGTGCAATTCGTACACACAGAATAATAATCTGCATTGTGAGTCTCCCCAGGCTCATTCAGTGTTGTTTGAGTTGGGCTGGTACCAGCAGGAAGAGTGTCTTCCATATTCATATTCTCAATATGACTTGCCGGAACAGTAGTTTCAGTTGTCTGCGTATTGTCCTCACCTGTACAAGCAGTCATTAAAGAAATGCACAGGAACATTGCTAAAACAATTGCAATAGTCTTTTTCATTGAAATACACCTTTATTATTCATTATCGATCGATTCTCTATTTCTGAAGAACCAAATGATTTCATTACCGTCTTTGTGTTCACACAAAATATCACCGTCAGGCTTATGAACCAGATAAAGCTCAACCACTTCCCCTACTCCATGATCGTCTACCACGAAGATTGCTGCCTTATCCTTTGCTAAGCTGTAGGCTCCACTGAACACAGCATTGTCAAGTACTATGATTTCTTTATCAGCACACTCGATGATTCCGTCTGAAAATATGTAGAGCATACCGTCTCCTGCCCGATACCAGGCACCGGTAAAGTCTGTCGGTTCCAGAATTTTCGCATTTAGGAAAATGTAAACACAAATCAGTGCAGTAATGACTGCACCGAAGAAAACTTTCCGTTTCATGGTCTTCCTCCGCTTCCCTCTTCTGGAGATATTATACATTGCCGGATTGCGAAAGGCAATGCCGCAAAGCTTAAGAATTATGTAAACTTTTTGTATTCTAATTTAGACATTCCTCTAATTTCACAAGAAGTCCATTTGTATCAATCACAGGAGAAGAATCTCAGAAAAGCAAAAGAATTGGCGCGGCTCCATATGCGGATACTACGCCAATTCTTCTTTACTATCAAACTTTCCGCTTATTGAAATTCATTGAAATTTCGTTAAGTGGTAGCGTACGCGATTCTATGATAAAAACATTCAATCAAATCGTCGTTTTGATCTACAATTTGGAGAAGCTGACTGTCTCTCCAATAGACAACGCTAACAACATATTCATTGTCATCCCTCAACTCAATATGCAAGCCTTGCTCTGAGGTGTATTTATCACAGATTTCCCATATGACATCAACACCATCAATTAAACCGCTACCATCTTCTTTAATTAACAGATGATTGAAAGGCAATTCAATATTCTCCGATTTTTGATCAGCGGCCCATTCGGAGCTGATATATACCACCAAAGGGTGGTCGGACCTTCGCTCAGCGCTGTATATTTTCCTCGCAAAAGGCGCTTCCGCCATGAACGGCGCAGAGGAAATACTGCAAATTGCATATCCCTCCATTCCGATTCCACCAGCTGTACCGAAATCAATCAAGTAAGTTCCAGGATCCCACGCTTTGTCTGGATAGATGTGACCGGTTGTTCCCGCATCTACCATGTAAATCGTTCCCAAAATATCGATGCTTATCCCGTTTGTACCCTCATTTACAACGGTGATACACCAGTAAAGCTTGTCCTCGGTCAAGCCCATCCGCTGCCCTCCGGAAGTGTTGCCAGCAAAATTGAATTTGAATGCCGTTTCTGTCGTTGGAAACTGAATATCATTCCGTACTTCTTCTGTAGCAAAGACCCACCATTTACCATTCATATTGATTTCGATGGTTCCTTCGATTGCACCATACTGATAACCATATCCTATACCGAAATTAGACTGATCATCCACGGTAGGTTCCTCATTACCCGGGACTTGCGATGTGATTTCACCATCCATCATACCGCATCTAGCCATTACCGTGCTTTCTCTGCCGGTATCCAAGTACAGGGTTCCGTTCACCATAACCATGGGGATTCTGTCCCAAATTTCTGCAGAAACAGTTTTATGCTCTGCGATAAACTCAGTTACACCGCCGTCACGGATATCGATTTTGGTTTCTTTATCCTCAACCAATGTCAGATAGATATACATGGGATCTTTATCCGGATATCCTTCTGGATGGTTGCCCCCAATCATTAGACGGAACATATCATTGATTTCATATACCCGGATGTAAAGCCCAAACCCTGTTTCAATGTATTCATATTGCTCGAAATCAGACCAGTTCAGATCATATCCCTTTTGAGAAAGGATAATCACATCATTCAAAGAAAGACGCTGTTTCTCAGTTTGAGCATCGTTTTCCTTGATCGTTACAACTCCAAGAGCTAGTTCCAACCTTGTTTCGGAAGCCATTTCTAGTCGTTCAGAATCAGCAGGCATTAACAAATCCTGAATTCTTTGGTAATCATTAGCCTTTATCCTATAATAGCAGACCTCATCATTGAACTCTACGGCAGCAAAGTTTCTATCATATATCGTAATCCGTAAATTATCCGCAATATTCACTGCAACGGAGCCGGGCGACGATAGATCCGTAGGAGTAAACCATTTCTCAGTCCACTGCACTGTATCCAGGTAAGTAGCAAAGGCTTTTCCCTCCACCATACCAATTCCAATGGATCCCTGATCGTTTTCACTGGTGTAGTGAACTGCTGGTATTACATCCTGATATTCAGACATAGAAATGGAATGTTTATAGTTTAGGAATGATAGACTATTCTTCTCTTGAATGGGATCGGTAAGAAAGCAAACTGCAACAATTACACAGAGGATCAGTGCTACTAGGATAAGCCAGAAAGTAGGCTTCTTGTAGTTCATAATCGTCTTAACTCTGTCCTTAACGCCTACTTCCCCAAAAGCCAAAGGACAAGCTGCGATCATACGGCGGTTGATACTGCAGGATACCAGTGCTTGGGTATAATCCGCTCTCTGCTCATTGTCAAGTTCCTTGATAACCTTCTCGTCGCAGGCAAGCTCGATATCCCTGCATAACAGCACATAAGCCAGCCACATAAGAGGATTGAACCAGTGAATGGTCAGTAACAGGAACCCTAAAGGTTTCCACCAATGGTCTTTCCGGCGGATGTGGGCCTGCTCATGGGCTACAACATGCTGAAGATCCCGCTGGTTCATATGGAACGGGAGATAGATTTTCGGTTTGATAATGCCCAGTACAAAGGGAGAACTTACGTGCTCACTCTGGAAGATATTATCCCTGTAAAGCACTGCAGCATCGATTCTGCGGTTCAGCCTCCAATAGCTGATGGCTGTGTACAGGAACATCAGCGCCATACCGAAAAGCCAAATCACAGCTATTAACGGGATCCAGATCTGCAACGGATTAGCACTTGCAGCAGGATTCGGTGTAAAGGATGCGGCAATCACGGGATTGACCATGCTATTCACAACCTCGACACCGCTGTCAATGGCGGGTTTCGCAGCCATTTCAATGTTCATGGGGATAGTTTGTGCGCTGGGAATCAGGCTCAATGCGCTCTCAATAGTAAAAGGACAAATGAGTCTGACAGCAACAATGCCCCAAAGCAGAACATTTACCCATTTGGGTGCCTTCTTCAAAACCAGTCTGAGAACCAAAATGGCCAGTACCAGCCAGCTGGCCGAGATACTCATATTGGCAAGCTTCAGGAACGCTGTTTTTAATGCTTCATTTTCCATCAGCTTTAGAATCAGGTTGATCATTTTGATTCACCCCTTCTGATCCGGTCGATCATCCGCTGCATTTCATCCAGATCGCTTTCCGAAATCGATTGGTGCTTTGTAAAGGCAGCAACAAAGGCTGGCAAAGAACCGCCAAACTTCTTTTCTACCAAGTCTTCGATTTCAGAAGCTTCTGCTTCTTCCTTAGAAACGAGCGATGTGACAATACCGTTTTCCAGTTTCAGGACACCGCGCTCACCCAGACGCTTGATGATCGTGTAAGTAGTTGTCCGCTTCCATCCGAGCTGCTCCTGGCACAGTTTAACCATATCAGTTGCAGCAACCGGTTCCTGTTCCCACATGATCAGGCAGAACCGGTATTCGCTTTCCGGAATCTTAGGGATACTCATAATTAGCCCTCCTGTCTACAGATGTAGTCTTTTTGTCTATAGTCTACACTTGTAGTCAGTTTTTGTCAATGGTACGGAGCAAATCTTAATAAACAATTCAAAGTCTCGATTATCTATCTCGTATTATAAATAAGACCCACGGCTTACTTCAAAATGAAATAATCCGCGGGCCTGATTTGAGCAAAACTAAATTTACAAAAGCTTTTATATTCACTACCAAGCGAGAGAGAAACTCCCCTTATGATCGTCACCGATAATCTTTACAATTACCTTACTGGGAATCTCAATTTCAAAAGATGACGTCTCGATTCCCTGCTGATCATAAATGACATTTCCGTTTTCATCAGTGACTGTCATACCGATTTCACCGGAGCTGGATACGATCTCCACTTCTAAAACCGTTGCCTCTCCGTCCGTATTGATCGTCCTCTGCTGGTAACCATCATGGAAAGCATATGTAGCACTCCAGTGGTCCCGGGTATTACTCTCAACCCATCCCATCTGCAATCCGGAACCAGTAGGAGCCACGCCGGATCTCAGGATAATCACAAAGATCACAACTGCAATCACACAGCCACAGATCCAAATCCAATCCTTCCGGTTGACATGAGCTGGTCTGGGGTTATCCGGCGCATACTCATACTTTCTGGCGACAGTAATCATAGGAACAAATAGGCCGCCTAACACCAAAATGAGTATGATGTAAACAGCTGCCGCATCCCAAACTGCAGGCAAGAATTTAGTCATCACAAAGAAGAATACCGGGGATGCCACCAAGCCGATCATAGCCCACAGCTGTCCTGCACGAACGATGTAGGGCCAGTTGTGGTTATTGAAATAGACTCCGGGTATGTTCATTCTCAGGAAACCGTCTGAGAAGGAGGATATCCGGTTTTCGTCATAATAGCGAGGCAGCCTCTCTTTCGTAAAAATACAGAAATAAAGCCCGAAGAATACCATCAGAAGCATCATCGTTCCGATCGATGCGGATATCTCTTCAAGTGAATAGCCAACCATTGACAAAATCCAAATCTGAAGTGCGCCAACTGCAGCACATAGGAGTAACTGAAGACCCCTCTTGAGTCTATCAGGCCTGTATTTTCGCTGTTCCTCTTCAGAAAGGCCAATGACTTTCTTAACGATTTCTTCTGTCTGCTGGGAGCCCATGGGCTCATCCTTGGGAAGTCTTCTGCATTCCAAAAGTTCCGTTACCGTTATTCCCAGGATCTCTGCGAGCGGAACAAGCAGCGTTACATCAGGAATGCTGAGCCCTCTTTCCCACTTGCTGACCGCCTTATCTGACACATACAGCTTTTCTGCCAGTTCCTTCTGCATTAGTCCCTTTTCTTTTCGAAGCTGCGCCACGAAGGCACCGAATTTTGCTTTGTCAATCTCAAACATGATGATCGCCTCCTGGCTAGATTATAGCGAAATGATGCCATAAAAGGCAACCGACCATTGGTAGAGTCTGCTTTTTTGAGGCGGATATTGTTCTGGGACGATTAAATTTACGCCGTATTATGTTTTCCTGGCAGCATTCCCGGACAGTATGTAGAACAGAATCAACACTATGCCCAGCGGCATTTCGATATCTATTACCTGGCCAGTAGATTGGAAACTCATCCAAATCAGTATGGCACCAACCAGAATACCGGGTATACATCCAAACCATTTTTTACGGGCCATCAAAACTGCAGAAAAAAACAACATCGCAATGCAGAGCCAGACAGCCGGATGGATCGCACCGAATCCGCTAAAGACTGCCAGTAAGGAATAGAACATCAACCCAAATATTGCAGGCGTAAAATATATTACCTTTTTCACTGCACTGCTCCTTTCAAGCTACTTTATTCAAAACCAGAGGTAACTGGTAGGTGTTTTCCTTGCTGCTCAAATCCGTGGTTATCAGTTCAAACCAAATGACATCCTCCAAATCCTCATCTGACTTGATCTTATTTCCGATCAGAATACCATTGCCGGAAGCTCTGCCCAGATCACCATTTACATTGAGCGTTTCTCCAGTCATATCAACCGTGCTGTTTGAAAGAATAGTTCTTCGCTCACCATTTGTTATGGTGTAGTAGCTGCAGGTGTAGGCGGTCACATCCGAAAAGAGATCTTCCTGGATAATCTTCAGATCTCCACCGTCGAATACCTCTTCCTCTTCACCAAGTACGATTACTCCATTGGAAATTTCAAACAGATCATTGCTTCCACTCATGGAATATACCACGCTGTCACTTTCAGCGTTTTCTGCAGAACCCGCACAGCCTACCAGAGCAGCAAAGAATCGGTTCGTAAGCGTTTTCTTCACGACACTCGACAACTTTCAGAATCACAGGAACCGAAGAATATCCGGCCCCAGCCTTAAGTGTAAGCGTTTTGCTTGTAGGAGAGATTTCTTCTTCAGAATATACGAACTTATCATAGTCCAATGCCTTATCGGAAAACGTAAAGGCATCTGTAAAGCCCGCAGGTATTGTAAATTCCAATGTGTACTTCTCTTCACGACCAGCGCAACCAGCAAGAGCAAGCATAGAAATAAGTGTTAATAAAAGTGCGATCAACTTCTTCATATATATCACTGCCTTTTCAATTCAACCACTACCAGTTCCGGAGGATTGTTGATCCGGAATGGGATAATACTGTTGCCCACTCCCCTGCTGACGATCATCGTGGTATTTTCCTTAATAAACTGACCTGCATCATACCTTGGGAAGAACCCCTGATTGGGAGCCACCAAGCCGCCGATAACAGGCAACCTAAACTGTCCGCCATGGGCATGGCCGCTGAACACCAGACCCATCCCAGTATCTACATAAAGATCAAACAGTTCCGGCCGGTGAGACAGCAAAACTGTGAATCCATCAGACTCATTCTGTAACGATGTAAGCGCCTGCCTTGATACGCTCTCGGCGTCACCAAAGAGATAGTCTGTGCGGAAACTGGGATCCTGGATGCCCATGAGTGTAATGCTCTCGCCATCCTTGGTTATCTGAACCTTCTGATTTTCCAGCACGGTTACACCAGCTTCTGTCAGATCCGTTTTCAATTGCTCATATTCCGGAACGCGGGCCTCATGATTGCCGGAGACATAAAACACCGGAGCAATCTGAACTGCTTTGCCGGCAAAGTCCAGGGCGATATCCATATCAGTATGACGGGAATCTATCAGATCACCGGTGATTACGATCATATCAGGATCGGTCTGGAAGAGCAGCTCGATCAGTATCTCATTGTCTTCACCGAACTCCGCGTTATGCAGGTCTGCAACCTGAGCGATCCAGAAACCTGAAAAGGCCTCCGGAATCTTGTCGCTCAAAATTTTATATTCATTTACTTCTAACGCGGTGTTGCCCCATAGTGTCCAGATTCCGAGACACAGGATAACCAGAACAGACACGATGAGGACCATCTTCTTATTCAGCTTCTTCATCTTTAGAGGAACCCTTTGTCTTCTTACGGTTCTGCGCATCAATAAGGGCACCAATGCACATACCAATGCTCAAACCGATTGGCATATAGATGGACAAGTTATCAGTTGCAACACCGATTGCAGTTCCGATGGAAATACCCATACACATACCGAATGGCATGTAGTGGGTTTGATTATCAGATTTCTTATTGTCTTTCATAGAATCACACTCCCACCGGATACTCTCGGAAGTTTTTCGCCGTGCGATACAGATAGATCAGCTTCAAAATACTGACGACCACCGTACCGATGGCACATCCAAGAATTGCAAGTGCGCCAAGAATGGGAATGATCAGCATAACAATAATGCATCCAAACATGCCAAGGAACAAACCAATGTACCACTTCCAGAGGACTTCCCATTTCTCGGACAGTTCATTATCGACTCCGGACAGGACAGCGGAATGTCCCATATACTCATTGTATTCGCCTACCATAGTGACAACAGCTGCGGGCAGTGTTAATAAAAGAGTCCAGGTAGCTTCTTCTCCGGTACCGGTTATCATCGCAACTACCGCGCTTACACCTCCAGCAATCAAGGCGCAAATACCGGCAATGCGATAACGGTCTTCCTCAGACCCGAGTTTAAGGAGAATGGCACCGTATGTAAGGGAGCAAATAGCGTTGATGATTTGTCCCGGCATAAACAATCCGGGCAGAATCTTAGCAGTTGATTCATTGGCCATCAGGCCGCCAACGGTACTGGGAATGATCAGCCAGAAGATGATCCAGAGCCATTTACCCAGCACGGGTGCCCGTTTGGCGATGGCTGCCTTTCTCATTGCTTCAGTTTCGATTTTTCTGATCCGGTAATCAGGCATACTATCACGGCTTCTGAGTGTTCCGCAATTACCCTTGAAACCACAGGTCTCGCAGGTTTCATGCCCCTTATCCCGGACACACTTGGCAAGCTCACAGTCACCACCAAACTGTCTTCCAGGACCGGTCTTACATCCAGAGCAGTTCAACTGCTCTTTCTTTGTACATTCTTCACAGGATTTTCCGCAATAGGTTTCTGCCATGATAATCCCTCCATTCCATGGATATTTCTCAGTTAATCCTTATGTACCCAGTCTCTTCGATGATCTGCTGTCCTTCGTCAGACAGGATCCAATCAATAAGAACAGGGATATTTTCATTGTCGTTGTCTGCCCGATAAATTGCATAGAACTGGGCAACGACCGGGTAGCTTCTGTTGCGAATATTCTCGGGACTGGGAAAGACGCCATTCAGCGACAGCATCTTTACAGCATCATTTTCAACAATGCCATCCATGTAATACCGGAATGAAAACCCGATGGAGGCGCCGGTAATTGCCAGAGGAGTTTTTCTTCCAATCTCATACTCACCCATAAAGGACTCAAAAGTCGTCTGGCTGCCGCTTCCTTTCAAGCGGGTCACCGGATTAATAATCCGATTCGCTCCACCAACCTCAAACCAATTGGTGTATTCACCGGCATAGATCTTCCGGATTTTCTCCACTTTCAGGTCATCTACCGGATTATTTTCGTTGACAAAGAACACGAATGCCTCCAGACCGATGGGCACATAGACCAGCTCTACGCCCTTCTCTTCCGCATAAGCCTTCTGCTCTTCAGACGGTGCAGCGCAGAACAGGATGTCCGTCGTGCCATCCACGATTGCCTGATAGCCCCGAACAGTGTTCTTATATTGCATGGCACTGTCTTCTGCAAAATTCTCGCCGTAGTAGTTGTCGTCCGAAAAGGTTCCACCTTCGTATGTAACGCAGCCCTCGGGATAGACATTATGGATGATGGCAGCATAAACCGGTACAAGTGCCGCAGCACCATCCACGACAGGAAGATTGTCAGAGATCTTCAATGTGGATTCGATCTTTGGAAGATCGGAACCCGCCTCATGAGGGAGATAGCTTCTGACATCAATCATCTGCGCCTGAGTAGCACCGCTGAAATTATTGGAAAGGCGCCGGGTAAGCAGCTGATACATACTCAGATTGAAAGCAGCAAACAGCGCCACAACCAGGCACAGGATCAGAATTTGCTTCTTTAGCTTCACTTATCCCCACAGCTCCTTTCCAATGAAATAGATAATGGAGCAATGCTGATAAGCGTAAATCGCATAGATAAAGTGCGCGATTGTGAGCGCAAGGCAAATTCCGATGACCGTGCAAAGCAGAATAGTAAATGTACGGTCTTTCATATACATACCTCACATAAATGCAACTGCCATAAACAGAAGTGCAATAAAACCGATTACCACAGCCACGAGGACACCTGCAGCAACAGAAGCGATAATCAGCATGATTTTACGTCTTTTGATTTCCTCTGCAGAGTATGTACCGGGTACTTCTTCATTCTGCTTTTTGGCTGAACGATAGCGGTAGAAGCTGATTCCGATGAATAAAATGAGTATGGCAGGAATCACAAAGAACAGAATGTCATAAAGCAAAATACCAAACATAGTAACCTCCGTAAATTACAAACCGCTAAAAGGACGCCTCGAAATAATACTAATGATCCATGATCTTCATAGTCTTTCCGTGGTTGTCCCCTTCTGCAGACCATTTCCAGCTGTCATGACCACACTGAGTCAACTCAGCTTCCGTGTTTTGGAATGCCAAGGGAACATCATCCGGCGAATAATAGCGGCCGTAATAGGAATCCCCTCTGGTTGTGATCAGGAATTCGACCATAGAGTGTTCGCCTTCCCAGGTGTTGACATACTTGTACCCGAATAATACCACATCGTCTGCAGGAACACCAGCATTCATTCGGAGGCCTTCCTCGATATCATCATGATACAGCCAGACAAAGAGATTTGTCCGAACCTGAGGATTACTCAGGAGTAGAACACTGACAACGGGGATCACTGCCAGTCCGATCCATATCCATTTCCGTTTCTTCATGGCAGCTCCTCCTTAGCCGATATTACGGTGTACAGTACCAATATCTGACATTTGATCCAGGATGCGATCCACAGCGGGCTGCTTTTCCCGGATTACCTTGGATATGATGATCTCCGTTCCATAATGCTCACTATGGAGCTTGTTTCCAAAGACGATGGTAAAGAACGGAGTCATCTTATTGTAGATTTCCGTATCATCGGGTTTTGAGGACTCTGTAAGATAAGACAGGAACTCTTTTGTGATCCGTCCCTGAATGACAGTACCTTCCCACCATGTGGAGGTCACTTTGTGGCCAAACTGCAGAGCAGCTTTTGTTTCGGCTCTCTCATCATGCCAGCAATGGATCTCAAAAGGATCTCCCATAACTGCACAGGCTCTTACGATTTCGTTCCACCATTTTTTATCAGGATAATTATGTCCGACCAGGATATAGCTGCTCATTCGTTTCACCACATTACATAAACTGTTGGATCTGCTTACTTCTTTTTCCTGCTCGCAAAAACTGAAACAGCACAGAAAATCAGAAAGAATAAAAAGCCAATTTTCATTGGATAGCCTCCATATATGCTTGTTAATCGAATAATTCAGTTACGCAGTTATGAACCATTAGTGATTGGATGCACTTGATGCAGCGGCAGATGCAGTTTCTGTTACACAATCAATGGCTATCACTACTGCCAATGCTACCAATTCGTCAGCCGGATCTGCAATATCCAGCTCATAGCTGTCGCCCCAGGTCATCCATTCCTTTGAGATGGTGACGATCTTGCGGCCTTGCTTCGTGATCTGATAGTCATGGGCCATAAAGCTGCCGTCAATCTCCCAGCCCAGGCCGTCAATGGTGTACCTCGGGAATAGGAAGGTAAATTCCTTCTTAATCTCCGCGATCTGCCGGTCACCGCAGAACACATAGTACCTGGGTAGGAAGCTCCAGATCTCCTGTTTGATGAAGGCCACTTCCCTGCCGGCTCTATCATATACGTGGAGTTTCTTACCGAAAGTAAACACTTCACCTTCCACGATATATTTATCTTCTCCGTAGGCATCCTTGACCGTGAACTTATCGCCCCAGGAGAATACCTTTTCTTTTATGTAGAGTTTCATAAGCTTACTCCTTATTGGATTCCAAATCCTTCATTTCCTCTTTCGATGGCAAAGCGGAACATCTCTTCGTGTGAGGAGTATCGCAGTTCCTCAAATCCTTCCTCTTTTTCAAAGGAGACCACCCTCTGGTCCCAGTCTATCCAAAGGGTGAATACCTTCTCTTTTTCCTCAGTCTCCATATCATCAATTATCTCCTCCGGTGGGGATGTAGGGACGAATGGCGTTTGCAACATTATAGATAGGCATAGTCTGAAGCCACACACGACCGGGACCGGTCAGCACGGTATTGAAGATCCCTTCTCCGCCGAAGAGCATATTCTTGGCTCCGGGTACGGTCTGAATATCCATCTGAACGGAAGGCTCAAAGCCTGCCACATTGCCGGTATCCACGATGATCTTCTGACCGGGCTTCAGATTATATTCCATTAGATCTCCGTCAATCTCCACGAAAGCCTTTCCGTAACCGGAAAGCCGCTGCATGATGAAGCCCTCACCACCAAAGAATCCGGCGCCCAGCCGCTTCTGGAAGTGGATGGACAGGTTAACACCAGCTTCCGATGCCAGGAAGGCACTCTTCTGGACGATAAACTCCTGCCCGGGTGCAATATCCAGCACCTTGATTTCACCGGGGAAGCTGGATGTAAAGGCAATCATGCCGGCTCCACCACGGGCGGTATAGTGGTTCTGGAACATACTCTCACCGGAGAAAGCCTTGGAAAACATCCGGCCTAGTCCGCCGCCGTGGGTTTCCATCTGCATATTGGGGCTCATCCAGGCCATGGAACCCTTCTCGGTGATCATCTTCTCACCGTTTTCCAGATTGCAAATAACAACGGGAAAGCTCCCGCCCTTGATTTCATAACGCATAAATTGTTCCTCCTATTAGAAACGTTCTTTCAGCTTTCTGATATCTTCTTTATCGATCCATTCTTCGCTGTAGCCACAGTCACAGCATACATATCTGTGAACCAGAACAGCGGAGAAGATCGTCATTCCGGTCATTATATTATTACCAGACCCATATGCACCCGCTTTTCCTTCTACCCGAAGGATATCGTTTCTTCCGCACTTGGGACATACTCTTCGATTTTTCATAGCCGCTCTCCTTTCCTATTTAGGGAAATGCATTTAGAAGCAAGCCCTCAGAATGCCTGCTGCAATTGCAATCATAACCACAGGGACCAGCAGTGCGATACCGCCTATAAAGACGAAGCAGACGATCAGCACAGGGAATGCCAGACCGATCAGGATACTGGCAGCGATCTTTGCGACACCCCAGGTCAGCTTGAACGCCAGGCCGATAGATTTTACCAGCAGCCAGATAAAAATTGCGATGGTAAGTAATTCGAACATTTAGGGTTCCTTTCTTTATCGCCGGATATCGGTTTCGATAATCAGTTTCTTACAAGCGGAGCAATATTCACCGGGGATACTTCCTCGTGACCAGCCATTTTCTTCAGCAGCTGTGAGTTGACCGATGCCCCCGAGGGAATCGCAGAATTTATCCCAATTAGAAATTTTTTCTTCCTTGCTTCTCCAGCGAAGTCCTGATCTGCTGTCATAACGGATTACGCCGGATTTCATTTGCTCACCGCAATACGGACATTTCATAATACTGTCTCCTCTCAGATAACGCGCTCAAAACTCTTATATCGGGTTCCTTGGTGGGTCAGAACACCTCTGTCTCCAATGGACAGTTCCTTATACTCATTTCGCTTCACCTTCAGTTCCATCCGCTCGCCGTCTTCCTTCTCAAAAGTGATATGGTAAGAATGAGTATGGTGGTGATGGCCGTTGCTGTGATGATGGTGTGTCTTTCTTCTCATATCAACAATGGTTGCAGGCTCTGTCAGCACAGTAGAATTCTCATTCTCAATGAACTGAGCGATGCCTTTACCGATGATCCAGAAGAACAAAACGAACCAGAGGATTACAAATATCTGCATTTTCTTTTCCGCCTTCTAAAAAGCACAAAGGGCCTCACGCACTTGTGAGGCCCTTCGGGTCGTTTTTCCTATTCTGATTATTCACTGCACCGGTAGCCTCGATTCCCAGTGTTTTGGCATATGTAGGATAATTCTGCAATTTTTCCATAAGCCGGATCATCAGAATCCTTTCTTTCACACTCAAATGAATCACATCCTCTCATTGCTAATTGGAAACTCAGGTTCCTTGTATAGCAATATTCTACGGGAGGATTGATTCAAAATACAGGATTGCTTCCGCAAATTAGAGGGCTTAAAACTTCTATTTACGCAAAATAGGAATCATGCATACCCATAGGTAAGGATTTCCCACTCACCACCATTTGTTCTGGCCAGATACCATGACCAACTATACAGATCATTGGGGTTCCACGCGCCAGCGTTGAATATCGGTGAACGGAAGTAGGAGGTAAATACGATACTTTCAGAATATGTAACGCCATCGACTGCAAGACTGTTGCAGTATTCCAAGTTCTTTTTACTGACTTCGTCCCCTTCATATTTTACGGCATAGAGTTTACACCCTTCAAAGGAGTTTACCGTATCTGAAATCAGTCTAGCTGCAGACTGTCTGTCTTCTCTCGTGTAAATCTCAGATTCACCATGTACAGTAACTGCCGGTATTTGAGGTGTAAATACCCATATCAGCACAATTCCAAGTAAAACACAAAGCGCAATTCGAATTAGCTTTTTCATATTCTCTCCTTTCCGGAAAGACGGGTTGAGCTACATTTCCAGATGCTTACGATATACTTCCGGATCGATCACACCTGTATCCAGCATTCTCTCACACCAGAGCTGCAGTGTCTCAACAGCAATAGATATCTTTTCCAGTTCCTTCTGAATAAAGATGAAATCTCCTATTTCGTCTTCAGAGATCTGGCCATCCACGGTTATCTCAATGAGTCGTTCTTTCTTTTTCTGCATAGCATTTAGCGATGCAATGGTCTCCAGGACGATCTGGGACAGGTCTTTGATTTTAATTTCCGGAACGTACTGCTGACCAATCGGACACTGGTTGGCGCAATAGTAATTGCACAGCGTGGGCTGCTTATACTTATCAGACATCAATAGAACTTCGTCCGGGTACGGCAGGCTCCGTTCGTTTTCAATCTTCTCGATCCGCTCTGGAGAAACGGTCTCCAGCAACTCGCTTGCTTCCTCACGGGTCAGATCCAGGTTTTCTCTAGTGGTCTGATAGACATTCTTATTCTCTTTCGTAGATCTTCTCGCCATGATCAAGCTCCTCTCTTTTCTTACAATTCATTATGCAGATAATTTATCATCCGCTATCTCAATGAGCTCCCGTTCGGTATTGATATCATTGGGATAAGGATATGTAACAGCAACTTTCTCAAAGGAAGATTTCAGTCTGGCTGCCATATCAGGATCATCTGCTGCCAGCAAATAATAGGCATACTTCATCCGGATGATGGACGGGAATCCTTTCATTGTTTTAATGAATTTCTTCAGGTCTTTGGTATATAGCTCATCAATCCTGTCAGACCGGTTCTTACCAATCAGTTCCAGATAGATCAGGTCACAAATCATGAGATTCCGGTGAATGGGCATCATACCGGACTCAATTTCCAGCATATGGTTAATCAATGTTTCTGCTTCGATAAACCTATGCTGATCCATCAATCGGTTGGCAGCATATACGCCAATGGTAGCAACCAAGGAATTTTTCATAGCTTCATCAGAGGGCACCTCGAACCACTCATCCGGCATGTCCTTTGTACGGACACCATGACGCAGCTGCTCGTTCACCTTCATTTGAATCCAGAAAGCTTTCATTGCGTGCTCATTCTTATGGAGTGAAACAGCGTTGTATCCATCATTGTCCACGCTTTCAGTACGAATCGGGATACCATTACCCAGACTGGAGATAATGCCTATTCCGATCATCAGGAAACTAAACAGCGCTAAAAGACCGCCCTTAGGTGCTGCAATTAAAACTGGGACAAACAGCAAGGTCACGATCAGATTGAAAAGGGATACGCCAAGGTTATAAAGCACCACCGGGAATTTCCCATTTACCATCTCAGGAGGTGCCATGAGGCACTGACCACCGGTACCCGCAATCTTCAAACGCTTGGTGACAAGTCTTCCATTTTCTTTCAGAAGCATGAAGCTGCCGATCCGGAAGGAAGAAAATGTATATCCGGAAAGAAGACCGCAAATCAGGTGACCTGATTCGTGTATCACCACCTGAATGAGCCAAGCCAGGTACAGGAAAAACAGCATCAGACAAGTACGAGTGACCCGTTCACTTGATGGAATACCTTCCGGGATCTGCCATTCCAGAAAAGCAATCATAGCAAAACCCAGAATGACACCCATTACCGTAAAAAAAGAGATGCTGATCAAATGCCTGCCGAGTTTACTTTTCTTCTTTTCCTTTGTCATACTGATTTTCCTCTCTGTTTAGAGATAGTCTTTATGGGAATATCTGAACACCGTTAGGATTATAAATGTACTCGCTGCCATCTACTGCTTCAGCAGTTGCACCATCGAGGACTTTCCAATGATGCAGCAGCATTCTGTGCAGATAGCCAAGGGAGTCGGTTGCTTCCAGGTAGATGCCAAGCTCGTCACCTTCCACGGCTTCGCATTCCATCTTGTATTCGTCATACCAGTAGACTCCGTTGGGATAGGCTTCGTAATTCAGAACTTTCTCCGTAATATCTTCCTTATTGATCTGCTTGCCATTCAGTTCCGTAACAAGAACAAAGCTTTCAAACTTTACATCCGGAGTCTGTACTGTGGGACTGCAGTTAATGTTAATATGACCGTTCAGTGTATATTTTCCTTCCGCGAAAGTGGCTTGCCCGGAAATATCACTGTAATAAAGGCTGGGGATTCTGTTTCCCCACAGATATTCTACCTGGATCTCAGACAGATATTGAGTCTGGGTACCAGCTGCCGTGTCAATCGTCATAAGCATCTGTTCGCCCATATTATAAAGATCCACAGGAATAGTGCCTGTAAAATTGTTTCCGGTTCTGGAAAGCTCTGTATTACGGCCATTGATAGAAACCTGAACTTTCATCTCCTCAGAAATGAGTTTGGGGACAAGCTTCACTTTCACATCAATAGTGTGATTTTCCAAATCAAATTCGCCGTACTCTGCTTCTACTGAAGATAGCAGGCTGGCTTCTTCTCTCAGCTTCTCATCCACATTCTGATAGATGGATTGCACCTGATTCGTGACTTGCTGGTACTGACTATCAAAAGCATTGTCAAGGTTTTTGATATTGCTTTCCAGTGCATTGATCTTATAGATGCATGCGCATAAGGCAATGGCAAGAATCACAACGCAAGCCTGTAAAGATTTGATTTTCTTTTCCATACTCATTCTCCCAAATTAGAAGATGCCAGGGATCAGATACGCAAGCCATAAGCCAATTGCAAAAGAAGCCGTGTTGGCAACCAACACATAGCTGACGCCTCTTCTCTTTTCCTGCTCTGCAGTGCTGAACTTCTGGAGAAGGGATTTGTAGGCAATCGCTTCAATGGCAAACACCACAATCTCCATGCAGACAAACGCAAAGGTAAAGCCCATGGATCCCGAAACATAGTTGATGATGTTTAGGGCAACATTCAAGGTAACCTGGGTGATTACATTGACGATAGCTAGGAAGGCAAGAGCCTTCTTTTCCCGATAACCGAAAAGGAATGCGATAGCCAGCTCAAGTACAATAGTCAGGACGATTCTTGCGGCCAGTGAAATCAGTTCCCAGGTAAAGTCATAGCTCTTTTCAGCAGAGATCGGGCTGCTATCATAATCAGACAGATCTACCGTGAAATAGCTGTCAAAGGCATAGCGCTCATATATGTCGCTTACATAGAAGGTATCCGTCTCAGGGAAATACAGCAGGATCTTGAAGGGATTGGGTGGATAATAGGTCCAGATCAGCTGATTGGTTTCGGAGCAATCCCACCACTCCTGCAGGAAGTAGTAACCGTCGACATCTTCATAACCAAGGAATTTCTCCCAGATAGCCTTTTCATTTTCTGGTTTCCAACCTGGGTAATCTTCATAGCCATCCCAGGCAGTCGCTGGGCCTGTGGAGCGCCGCTCAGATAACAGCGTTCCGTAATAGGACTCACCCTCGATTCCAGTAAACGTGATTCGCACAGAGGGTTTGGGACCGATATCAGCCTTTGCTGTGACCGGCAGGCTGATTATCAGGATCATACAAATCAGAAGAGAAAACACTTTTCGCAGCATCACAGCACACCTCTCTTTCAGTCACTTACAACTTCCACGCTGTATGCGATCATTTCTTCATACTTATCTTCCTTACAGGCTTCGATCACCACGGTATCACGCAGTTCTGCATCGTAATCTCGGCAATTATCACTAATCCAGAACATCTCGACTGTTCCGTCGTCCTGTTCAATCGTGATGTAGGGATGGCCCTTGTAATCATACTGGTTAACTTTGGCCATGGCACGATCCTGTATTGTGCCATAGAAAACTTGATATGATCCTGCTTCAGCCTTGCCTGAAAAAATGAGGATTGCAACGCCAATGACCACCATACCTGCACAAAGCGCTCCGGAAATCCACATAGCGGATTTTGCAAATAGATCTTTCTTATTGCGGATGGCAATAAAGAATGCAGGAATCCATAGCAGTAAGGACCAGAAGATCGTGATATGTAGCCCAGTTGTTCCATTTGACCAGGTTGGTAGTTCAAAGGATTTCAAAACGATGTCGCCCAAACATTCACCATTCAGTATGGGAAGATTGCAGCACCAAACTAGAGCAAGAATAATAAGCAATAATGAAATGGAACCTTTGCCCAGTGTCTTCTTCATATCATGATCACCTGCCTAACTTCATTCGAATTCAAAAATCATTTCCTAACTACATACATATGGCCGTATCGCTTCAGATACTGCTTTATCATCTCAGGATCCATTTCTGTCACAATCTTCCTGGCATTGTGCCGCCGGGTAATGTATTGGTCATTGCCAGTTCTGACATAGCCGGTCAGCTGGTCATAAGGTTCGTAACCTGCCTCTTGGATGGCAAGGTAGACCTCGCTGATGGCTGCCATAAATACGCTGTCCAGGTAGGGATCCTTGTACTTCCCTGTTTCATCAGTTAACAGGAGTTCCTCTCTTTTCTGCTCCATTCTCATTCCTAATCAATCCGACTCTTATCAGTAAATTTGAACCAATTATAACATATCTATGTATGACACACAAATGTCTACCAGTAATATTTATGTTTTGTTTACATTCTTAAACATCTTAAGATTTTGCCTTACTTTTCAGGAGTTACCTCCCTTACATTCACTGCAATGTCACTGAACACGCTCTGAATTTCCTCTGCAGAACCGCAGGTAAAGCCATCATAGAAAATGAATGTTCCGGTTGCAGATACGGTGTGGTCTTCTCCCAATGTGAAGGTGACTGCCACAGGCGCTGTGCCTTCATATACGTAGATGTAGATCACATTTTCAGAGGCATTTTCACTGACAAAAGTCTTGCCAACCGTGCAGACACTGGATGCTGCCAGGTTTTCGACGCCGCTCATGGCATTGATCTGGCTCATAAGAGATGCCATCACTCGTTGCATAAGGTAATTCTTCAGTTCTTCGGAGGCACCCTCCAGATTGCTCAGCTCCGCCATACCGGTCAGCGTGTCCTCAGGAACGGTAATAGCGTATACAGCATCCGGCTGCTCATAGGAGTTTTCTTCCAAAGCCAGAATTATATCCTTGATCTCACTATTCGCTGTATAGATGCCTATGAAATTCTCTGAGCTAGTCATTTCAGATAGCATGCCCACGACATCCAAACCATGGGCATACAGAGATTTGGATTCCTTCGCTTCCTTGGCAGCTCCGCAGGCTGCCAGACCCAGAATAATCGTCAGTACCAATACAAATGCAATCGTCTTTTTCATATGAGTATACCTCCTTATTTTCCTTTACTATATAAACGAATGAGACACCCCTTTTAGGACACCTTCCGAAAAAATATCTGTGCAAGAGGTGCATTTCGTGCTATAATCACCCTCATGTGGAGGTGAGATCCGTGATCATCTATTTGTCCGTGCTGGACTCACAGGAAAAGAAATCCAAATTTGAACAGATCTATCTGACATATCGCAAGCAGATGTACTACGCTGCTTTCCAGATTTTACAGCATGATGAGGACTCAGAAGATGCTGTCCACCATGCTTTTATTAAGATTGCAGAAAATATTGATAAAATTTCTGAGGTAGAGTGTCCTAAAACCCGGTCCTTGTGCGTTACTATAATAGAGAATAAAGCGATTGATATTTACCGGAAGCGACAGCGCTCCATCAATATCGGTCTGGGGGAACTCATTCCAACTGTGCAGGCTCCCTACACCGGTACCGGAAGGCTCGGTCAATGCATTGCGCAGCTTCCGCCTACATACCGCCATGTTCTCATACTTCATCATATCCATGGCTACAAATACAAGGAGATCGCTAAGATCCTGGATATCACCATCGCCAATGCCCTGAAGATCGATCAGCGGGCAGTAGCCAAACTTGAAAAAATCTGTATTGAGGAGGGTGTGCTTTGATTTCCAACGAATACATCCGGCAGGCAACCGAAGAATATCACGAAGAGTCCATGTCCGCAATCCCTACAGAAAATGAAATTGACCATGTTTTCTCAGACCGATTTGAGGAAAACATGAAGTCAGTCATCAAAAAGAACAATCATCCCCAATTGAAGCGTGTCCTCCGTATGGCAGCATCCTTCGCACTGGTCATCCTGGTAGCCAGTGGTTCTGTGATGGCACTCTCGCCTACCGCGCGCGCTGCTGTGATGGGATGGCTGTTTGGTCAGGATGGTACTACTTTCTCCTATACCTCAATGGGCGAAGAATCTGAATCTGATGTATATTACAAATATGAGCTAGCCGAAATCCCGGAGGGCTATTTCCTCTGGCAGGAAATCGTAGACGAAAGTCAGAGTATCATGCTTTATGCAGAGGAAGAAACAGGTCATCTTCTGAAAGTCACCGGTTCTCCAAATGATGGTACATGCGCTATGTTCCTGCTGACAACTACCGATGAGAAATCCACTGTCCAGATTGGTGACATTACTGCTGATTTCTATCAGTCCTCAACCGCTGATTCCTCTTCCGGCCTTGCATGGATCGATCCAGATACGGATTATTTGATTTGTCTCGATGGGTTTTTCTCGAAGGAAGAATTGATTGAAATGACACAGAGTCTGATTAAGACAGCCGTTCCGAAATCTTAATATGCAATGGCACCTTGGAGTTACCAAGGTGCCATTATTTTGATAATTAAACTATTAAGATGTTCCAAATTCATCAGGCTGGGGATAATCAGTTGGACTAGTTGCCATACCACCATTCTTATCAATCGTTGCGTAAAGGGTATCATCCCCATCCCGCAATTCAAGATAACAATAGCCATCTGCGTCAAAACGGTCTGTGATTTCGATTTTTTGCCCCCGATAGTAAACCCAGATGCTTCCATCCTCTTTATGAGCAACTTCCGGATGATCCAGATGCTCCAGAATTTCTTCCTCCGTCAGCGGTCGTTCAGATCCATCCGGTTCAAAGGCAACACCGCCTCCACCCATGATAAAGGAACCTTCCTCATCTGTCAATGTATACTGGCCATTTTGGACATCCAGCACAGCAGTTGTCTGGTCGCCATAAAGCCAAATTTGGATGATACGGCGGATTCCGCCAATATCAGCAGCATACGCAGTAACAGCCAATGTAAAAACAAGAGATGCGGCCAAAATCAGGCCAGTGATTTTTCTGAAATGAATGGTTTTCTTCTGATTGTCCATATTTGTTGTCCTTTCCAGGGCATAACCGGCATCTTCCACCGGCTGGATCATAGCTTCTGCAATCAAGGAATCATCCATATCGCTGATGGCTTTGGAAATCAGTTTACGATTCATGCGATCATACCCTCTTTCTTCAGATATTCTTGCAGTTTCTTACGTATACGGAAAAGACGGACGGAGACTTTATTATCCGGAATATTCAGTTTCTTTGCAATGTCACCGATTTTATCTCCATACCAATATCTGCGCATGAAGAGATATCGATCCTCCCTACTCAGTTCCTTGACAAACTGATTCAGATACCGTGTTAACTCCTTGGCATCATAAAGAGATTCGACGGTGGACAATGCAGGAATGGTTTCTTCCAGCTCGTCCAATGCCACATCGTAGTAGCTGTTACGCTTCTGGGCAGTGTTTGCATAGAAACGCTTGAGACTAAGATTTCTGGCGATGCGACAGGAATAGGCACCCAGGTACTTTGGCTTTGCAGGTGGAATCCGGTTCCATACTGTGAGATATGTATCACTGACTGCTTCTTCTGCGTCCTGGGCGTCCTTCAGAATATTAGATGCCACGTTATTGATAGCCGCTCCATATTTGTTGATCAATTCTGTAATTGCCCGCTCCGAGCGCTCAAAGAACAGAGCAATGATTTCATGATCTTTCAAAGCAAGTCACATCCTTTCCGTTACATCTATACAGTACGCTTCCAGAAGCAAATATGTCATATTCTTCAAAGAAAATTTTATCATATTTTTCAGGCTTATGCTATAATGAGAAAAACGTGCTGGAAGGAGGTATACTATGGAAAGACTCATTTTTCATGTAGACGTGAATAGTGCTTTCCTGTCCTGGGAAGCTACCCGCAGAGTCAGTCTGGGAGAAGAAGACATCAGACTGATTCCTTCTGCGATTGGCGGGGACCGTGAGAAGCGGACCGGTGTCATTCTGGCCAAGTCTATCCCTGCCAAGAAATTCGGTATCAGAACCGGTGAACCGGTAGCCATGGCGCTGCGCAAGTGCCCGGATTTATTCCTTGCCAGACCGGATTTCCGGCTCTATGAAGCCTCTTCGAAGGCTTTTATCGAGATTTGCAAGCAATATGCTCCTGTTGTAGAGCAGGTCAGTATCGATGAGTGCTTTCTGGATATGAGCGGTACTCATAGAATCTATCCGGATCCCATTGTCATTGCGAATACGATCAAGGATAAGATCCGGGATGAGCTGGGTTTCACTGTAAACGTGGGAATCGGTGACTGTAAACTCCTTGCCAAAATGGCCAGTGACTTTGAAAAGCCTGATAAAGTACATACTCTCTTCCGACATGAGATTGCCAGGAAGATGTGGCCCATGCGGGTTGGCGAACTGTATTCCGTTGGCCATTCTACGGCTGAAAAGCTGGAGAAAGCAAAAATTAAAACAATTGGAGATCTGGCTAACACGGAAGTTGCCCGGGTGCAACGCATTGTCGGCATGAAAATGGGCCGGCAGATCCATGACTATGCCAATGGTATTGACCTCTCCCCTGTTTTAGCTGCGCCTGAGGAAGCCAAAGGTTACAGCATTTCTACTACCCTGGAAGAAGATGTAACCAAATCAGAACAGGCCAATAAAGTGCTCCTGGCCCTCTCGGACAGTGTAACTGCCAGGATCCGGGCAGATGGAGCAAAAGCATTCTGTGTTGCAGTGTCGATTCGTTCCAATGACTTTAAAACACGGTCCCATCAGAGGTCTCTTATGGATCCAACAGACATATCCAAAGAGGTCTATCAGATCAGCAAGAAGCTCTTCGATGAACTCTGGGACGGAAGAACACCCCTGCGGTTGATTGGTATCTCCATGACCAATATCACCAGGGTGGAAACGTCTCAGATGTCACTGTTCCAAGATGAAAACCGGGATAAGGCCAGAAAGCTGGATAAAGCCTATGATGCGATCAACAGAAAATTTGGATCTGCAACTATTGTTCGTGGTTCTAGTATGAAGTCGAGTCTGAATGTGGGTAAGAAATATCAGGCTCAGATAGAACTGGAAAATGACAAAAAGAAGCCGTAAAGCAGACAACTGCTTCACGGCTTTTTTGTATTGTTCCGATAAAACACCAGAGAAAGCACGGTGCCAACAAACCAGCCAATGGGCCAGGCAAGCCAGATGCCGACACTTCCCAGCATCCCGGACAGCTGCTTTGCCAGCACCACTCGTAGGATCAGGTCGGAAAATGTAGCAATCATGAACTGCCGCATCATGCCGCTGCCCCGGAGGACGCCATCCGTCACCAGCTTTGCAGATACCACAAAGTAGAACGGCGCTACGATCCTCAGAAACTGAATACCAACGTTCATCGCTTCTCCGCCGGGACTGTCCATGAAGATGGATACTACTGTCCTGCCGCCGAAAAAGTACAATACAGCAATGGGAATACACAGCAGCCATACCAGCTTCAGTCCTGAGCGCTGTCCTGCATGGATACGGTCAAACTTGTGTGCCCCCAAATTCTGGGCAGTATAGTTGGAAATACCGTTGCCCAGCGTGGTAAAGGAGGAAATCACCAGGTTGTTCAGCTTAATGGAGGCAGAGTAGCCTGCCATCACCGCAGAGCCGAAGGAATTGATAATACCCTGAATGAGGATATTCCCCACAGAGATAAAACTCTGCTGCAAAATGCTGGGAACAGCGACCACTGCGATCCTCTTCAGCAGATGCCAAGAGAAAATCGGTGCTTTCTCTGCTGTCCCGATGGTTTTGAATCGTCTGAACACCACGACAACTGCCAGAATACAGCTGACTCCCTGACACAGAAAAGTGGCCCAGGCCACGCCGGCCACTCCCATCCGGAATGCCGTTACAAACAGGATATCCACCGCAATATTGGCTGTGGAAGATGCCGCCAGGAAGAGAAAGGGTGTCTTGGAGTCACCCAATGCCGAGAACACACCCGTTGCGATATTATAGTAAAACACGAAGGGCAGACCCAGCATATAGATATCCAGATACAGCTTACTGTCCGCCATAACATTCTCCGGCGTGTTGATGAGATGCAGCAGTTCGAAGGAAAGCAAGAAACCGCCTGCCATTAACACTGCGCAAAGGACACCGCCTGCGATCAATGTGGTGTACACCGCGGTTTTCAGTTCACGGAACCGCTTCGCTCCGAACAACTGACCCACAATAACGGAGCAGCCTACATTGGTACCAAATGCAAAAGCAATGAAGATCAGCGTAATCTCATAGCTGTTACCCACAGCCGCCAGTGCGTTCTCGCCAATGAATTTACCTGCCACCAGACTGTCTGCGATGTTGTAAAGCTGCTGGAAAATGATGCTGCCAAACAGAGGCAGGCAGAACTGCCACAGCACGGTACTGGGTTTTCCGATAGTCAAATCCTTATTCATATGGCACCTTCTTTCTTTTTACGCAGTATTATACACCTTGACAGTATCCTTTGTAAAATGTATAATTGAGATAGCATCTATATTATTGTGATATAGTTGGAGGTGGTACCATGCATATCAATCTGGATTCCTACCGTGTGTTTTACTATGTGGCCCAGTACCGCAGCTTCACCAAGGCTGCGGAGATGCTCTACAGTAATCAACCCAATGTGACCCGGACAATCAAGAATCTGGAACAAGCCCTGGACTGCACGCTTTTTAGCCGCACCAGCCGCGTTGTTCAGCTGACCCCTGAGGGGGAAGAACTTTTCTCCCACATTGCGCCCGCTATACAGCAGATCAAGGACGGAGAAGAAACCGTGTTGCTTCACAGCAAGCTGAAGGGCGGCACCATCAGCATTGGCGTCAGTGAAATTGCGCTGCATCAGGTACTCCTGCCTGTTCTGGAAAGATTCCGTCAGGAATATCCGGCCATCCGTCTGCGGATCTTCAACTCCAACACCCAGCAGTCGGTTTCCGCACTGAAAAACCGACTCGTTGATTTCTCTTTGGTTACGCCTCCCATTGAGGGTTCCGATATATTCCTGCGGAGGGATGTAGCAGCTTTTCGGGAGGTTCCTGTCTGCGGAAAAGCTTATCAGTACCTCGCTGACCAGCCCCTGACGTGGGAGCATCTGGATTCTCTTCCGATCATCAGCCTGTGCAAAGGCACCTCCACCCATCAGCATTACTCGGACTGGTTCCGGGCCCATTGTTTGACTTTCTCCCCGGACATCGAGGCCGCCACCGCCGATCAGATCCTCCCTATGGTCCGGGCAAACTTAGGAATCGGTTTTATCCCGGAGCAGTCCGCAAAGGAAGCTGCCGTAGATGGTAGCATTACGATTTTACATCTGCTGGAACAGCCTCCGGAGCGAACCATTTCCCTACTGAAACGAAAAGATATGCCGCTGAGTATCGCAGCAGCCCAGCTGGAAAGGATGATAGACCATGACAAATGAACAAATCATTCAATATGCCGTCGAAGAAGGCTTCGCCGCCGCTGAGATCGTAGACACCCACGAGCTTGTTTTTGACCCTTCCTTCCGTCCTTACTGTGAGGAAAACCTCTGCGGCCAGTTTGGAGCCAACTATTCCTGCCCTCCGGACTGCGGAAGCCCGGAAGCCATGAAACAGCGGATTCTCGCCCATAAGAAAGCACTTGTGCTGCAAACCATTTGGGAGATTTCCGACTACTCCGATATGACACTTATTAAACCTGCCAAGGCATCCCACAACGCGTCAGAAATTCGTCTGGCAAAAAAGCTTCGGACAGAAGGCTGCGATGGTTTTATTGTGGGAGCCAGCGGCTGTGCCCTGTGTTCTCCCTGCAAGCAGACATTGGGACAGCCTTGTAGCTTCCCGGAGTATCAGTATTCCTGTATGTCTGCCTATTGTATCTTCGTGAAAAAGCTGGCAGACAAATGCGGCATGGAATATGACTGCGGAGACGGTCTTCTGGCATTCTTTGGGATGTATGTGTTTGATTGAGTATAAAAATGGCTGCTGAAGTATGAGCTTCAGCAGCCATTTTGCAGCAACTAATGATTTGAAAAGCAGATAGTAAATATGTGTTGTATTGTTCCATACTGGATACAGATCATTCTTTTAGGCTAATGCTGTGATATTTTTCTTGATCCTGAACAAGCTTACCAGAAAGAATATAGTACGGTGTCGGCCCCTGGAACTCCTTATCCCCGATACTCATATCCGCCCGGACTGCACTTGCATAGGGAGAGCCGGCCATCGGCAATCTGATCTTCATCAGCTTATTGAGGAACATGGCATGGTATCTAATCTCTGCAGCAAACGAATGGTACGAAACATTTCCGGTGTGGGTGGCCAGAATGGCCAGCTTCTCATACCTGGATAGTTGTTTTACATTCTGTATGTAGATATTTTCATGATCACACACGATCCTGTTGGCTTCGCGGTTGTTCTCCTCAAGGAAATCAGGAACCCGAGCATATTTAGCCGATGCGGATCTTTTCATGTATATTTCTTTGTAGGCTTTCGGCACATTTAGCGTTCCAGCAGAACTGAAGGCCGCAATATGCTTTACGTAGGTATCTGCAACCAGATAAGGAGCCTCTGCCTTCGGACGAATGAAATACTCTTTTAACGCAGGATGATGGTTCTGCTTTGGGTATGCCACTACCCTATTGATCTCCATACCCATTCTCTTTCTGTTTTCCGCAGAAGGATTCTCCAAGCAGGATATAAAAACACCTGTATCAAAAGCAATAAATGAAATCGTCACACCCGGAGTATCGCCGTCTGCCTGGATTCCCCTCTCCAGATCGTGCTCCTGCTCACGCATTTTCAGAAGTCCATATACATAATCTTCCCTACTGGGTACTGCAAACAGGAACCAATCATCAAAGTAATTCCTGCATTCCAGGATTCTGCCTTCCCGATCAGGAAAGGTTTCAACTCCTTTGGAAATGAGTATGGAGGATATGGACTTGCTGATCATGTAAAACCGGTCCTTTGTAACCAGGACATGGTCTGAATGAATCAGCGTTTTCTCCAACAAGTATTGAAAGAAAGAAGGCATTCCATAACCTACCGTATCCAGGATCGACATAAGCCCACCTCAACATTGTGCGAAAATCATTCATACAGACTGTTTTTCTATTTTAACATTCAATAGCATTCTGTCAATATGAACTGAATTACAGACTATTGCGAGTTGCCTTTTTTCCGATAATTGCTATAATAAATGCATAGTAGAATCACTCTCTTTGATAGGAGCAGTAGATATGAATTACGAAAACCTTCACAAACTCATAGAAGGAAATTTAAGTGAAAAACAGCCAATATACCTCAGGTTTTTCGCTTCTTTCCA